>Ga0214472_10000301_pt1 | contig 64087 bp, 50 predicted proteins | sample RVTome_6_FD_207662 | JGI IMG/M metagenome (GOLD analysis project Ga0214472, IMG submission 207662) | Soil microbial communities from uranium-contaminated site in the Upper Colorado River Basin, Wyoming, United States - RVT140D175 | ecosystem: Environmental > Terrestrial > Soil > Contaminated >...
GAGACAACTGTCCACGCAGTGCGGCTTCGATCAAGCCCCGCGACGCGCACCGGTCTGCCATCCCTGGCCGCATGCGTCATGGCATACAACACTCCGGGCCAAGGCGCAAGTCCGTTCCCACTTTAACCACGCGCCGCATTGCAGGCGGCTGATGTGTAACGTCGCGGCAACGGCGATTACGTTTCCGAGCGGCGGATATTCTACCTCCCCAACGATGTACGTATCCTCACCAAAGCTCGCGGGCCAGACTGGCGATTCATCGTTGTTCTTGTTCGAAGAGCATGTAAACGGCGCATAGTTGCCCGCTGACGCCACGGCCAGATGCCCGATCGTGTCCCGGGCGCTCTTCAAGGCGTTGTAGAGCTCGCTGGGAAAATCCTCACAACGGCCGAAGCTTTCGTTGGACAGCTTGATGTCGTTATTGATGCAGTACACCACGGCCTTCACCACGTCCGAGACGCTGCACGCGTCTCCGGCACACGCCCGTATCGGGACGATCTTCGCTCGCCAATTCACTCCTACCACCCCGAGTGCATTGTTCCCGACGGCGGCAATAATGCCGGCCACGTGCGTTCCGTGACCCTCTTGATCGAAGCCGTCTCTCTTTCGAATCGCCTCAGGATCTGAGCCGTAGCGAGCGTTGTAGCCGTGATAATCGTCTATGTACCCGTTGTCGTCGTCGTCGACCCCGTTGTCGGGGATCTCGCCTTCGTTGGTCCAAATGTTCGCCGCCAAGTCGGGGTGCGTATAATCTACTCCCGAATCGATCAGCGCGATGCGGAAGTCCGCATCACCTTGCCAGAAATCCCAAGCGACGTTAGCGTCGATGTCGGCATCAAGCGTGCCGACTTCAAACCCGATAATCTGCCGGCGGTTTCGTAGAGGCCACTGCTTATCGAACTCGGCGGCCGGTGTCCCGGCCTCGTTGGGGAACGATGTGAGATAAAGACTATAATCCGGCTCGGCATTCAAGACATCGGGGTTTCGGAGGTAGGCCGCAACTATGTCCTCGACGTGCCCTTCGGGCACTTCTACGAGCTTCAGACCGGAGAGCACACGGTATTCGTGGAGGATCCGCAGGGCTCCAGCAGATTCGTTCGCGGCGGCGACTGAGGCCCGCGTCATCTCTGGTCTGAAACGCACCAGCACGTGGGTCGGGTGGTAGCGCCCTGCCATCTCTGGCGCTTCCGCGGCCGCGGGCCGGGGCGCTGATGTTGCCCAGCTCACAACGAGCAGGAAGCAGAACGCTTGCGGCTGAGCGAGCAAACTCCATCGTCCGTGGCTGCCGATCATGCCAGATCTCCCACTTCCCGGACCGCACTCCATCACGGGCCGACGAGCACTAGGACGAGCTCGCCGTAGTCAGCGAGGTCTATGTGGCCGTCCTCGCGGAAGTCCAGGCGGCCGCATACCGCTGCCTGGGTCGTGTCGGCGTACATACAGTTCTGTACGGTTGCAAATTCGCGCAAAGTGCCGCAGCCGTCGCAGATCCGGTGGACGAACGCGACGTAGTAGGCACCGGCAACCGCGTAGGTGCCATGAAGGGCAACCGACCATCCTGCGGTGAGCGTGGCGGCCTGGTGCCACTGCCCATTGCGCCGACCGAAGAAATATGGACCGATCAGAATTACCTCGTCAGTTACGCTCACTGGTCCGCCAGATCCGAGGGGTTCGGATGCATTCTGCGCTGACAACGTTAGCTCGTACAGCCACTTTTTCCCGGACAGCCGGAGGACATGAGGAGTGACAACCAAGAGGGAATCATCGGCCGCGATGGAGGAGCCGAATAGAGGCGGCGAGGCGGGATCGGGGGCCAATAGCCTGCTGATCTGGACCCATCCGCCATCATGCCGTTCGAACACATACGCCGCTCCGGTGTCCTCTGCGCCCTCGTCGCGGCGTGGCGCGCCCACGAAGACGTCCTCCCCGTTCGTTGCCACCGCGCTCCCGAAAGAGTCCCCCTCCTGCGTATCGGACCCGACCAGTACGCCGTCCGGCAGCCATTCCGCTCCGTCCCACCGAAACACGTACGCGCTGCCAAGCTGGTACTCGCCCGAGACCCGCCCCACGACAATCACGTCGCCTGCGATGTCCAAAGACACGCCGAAGTTGCAGCACAACTGCGATGGAGGCGGGTTGAGAATAGCTGCCCCTTCCCACCTGTCGTCACTGAGGTCCTGCGGCGTGCCGCGCGACGTACGGCGAAACACGTAGGCCCGCCCTACGCCGGCACCGCCGATAACCGGCCCACTTGGGAAGCTCGGCGCGCCGGCCACAAGCCAGTCGCCGTCCATTGCCACGGCGAAGCCCATATCGTCGCCCACCAACTGGAGCCCCTTCAGTTTCTGGTGCACGACCCAGCGGGCGCCCTCGCGCCGGAACAGGTAGACCGCGCCGCTATCGTCGGCGTATTGCCGGTCGTCGGGTGCCCCCACGGCAATCCAATCACCCCTGATGGCGACTGCCCTGCCGAAATCTGCACCAAAGCCGTCGGCCGCATCCGGGGCCTGTAAGATGGCGACGGGATCCACGCCCGGGCACGGAACGGACAGACTCAGCAGAAGTACGACTTGCCACAGCCGACGCCGGTGTCGCAGGAACATCAGCCACCTCCGAGACGCGACGAGTCGGCATCCACCCACGCGGCGAATCCGCCCGCCAGATGGATTGTACGCCCCCGCTTGCCGGGAATCGCCGCGGAAAACGGCCCGGTCGGGCCGCCGCAACCTTCGGTGAGAAAGGAACTTATGAGCGCCAGGGCCATCCATCGCTACCCCATCCAGACCCTCCCCCGGCCCTCTAAAGATACATTATGGGGCCAATCTCCGCCCAAGTAAAGCGGCCCGACACGTTTATTTTCGGGTCTTAACCACCCCGCTCCGCCGCGCCCTTGCGACCCCCGTTCCCGCGACCAAGAACCGCGACCCGATAGCCTAAGCAGTTGTTCCCTCCGTCCCGTCCGCCTTTCGGCGTTTCGACGTTTCGACGTCTTGGCCTTTCGGCGTTTTGACTTTTCGACATCTTGGCCTTTCGGCGTTTGGACTCTTCGGCGTTTCGGCGTTTCGGCGTTTCGGCTTTTCGGCGTTTCGACTTTTCGACGTTCCTGTGTCTCTTGTTCCCTTGATCCCTCGCTCCCTCCCACCCCCTCTTGACCGCCTCCACCGTACGGTATATGTTAGGTAAGTGCTGGCGACAGGCCTTGGCCCGTCCGGCCGCTGGAGAGGGCGCGGGGGCGCCGCGCGCCGGCCGCGCCCGGCGATGCCATCGCGCCCCGGAACATGAAAGAATGCGAAAATGCGAAACGAACCCAACAAACCGCACTGGCGCTGCCGGGAACGCGGTTCCGGCGAGGAAAACGAACCCAAATCAAACCCAAACGGAGCCAGGGACCTCAGACCGATCGCCTCCAGCCCGGCAACGCGGGTCCCACGTGGAACACGCCCGCCCACCCGCGCCCGGTGCGGCGACACCGCCGGCCCCGTCGCGCGACTCGCGTCACCCGCCGCAGAGCCTCGAATTGCAGATCGGACAGAGCCGCCCGAAGTAGAAACACACCCCGCACGCGAAGCCGCAGAACCGGCCGCCATCCGGATCATCCGCGGCGTCGATCGCGAGGGTTGCGTTGGCGTCGACCCGTCCATCGGAAGCGTGACACGCCAGTTCCTCCGGTGCCACGCACTCAGCAGCCGGGGAGAGTTGGAGAGTGTTGTCGATCGATCCGCCAACCGCCGGCGCAGCCTCCGGCGCTCCATTCCCCCACACACCGGCGCTTGGATGAAACAGCACCGCCATGACAACCAGCCATGTTACAGACATGCTTGGCCTCCTCGTCCGGCCCGTGTGTCCCATCCTCTGGATCCGAGGGCCGCACTCCGGCCGCCGCACGACTTCGGGCCGGATCAGTCGGCGGGGCGGCCCGGAACGCCTGTCCGAACACGCTATCAGGTATGTGCATACCGTTCAATCCACCCGGCAGAGATGTCAGGAAGGCCGCCCGCGGGAGGCAGCGCGCTGCCGGCGGAGCGCCGTCCACCGGCCGCTCCCACGTCCGGTTCATTGCGACGAGCCGAACAGGGCGACGTTGTAGAAGCGCCACGTGCTCTCGAACGGAAGGCCGAACAGCCGCATGATCGCGTCGATCAGATCCTGGAACCGCGCCATCAGCCCGGGAAACTGGAAGAATGCGAAGAACAAGACGAACAGGCCGACCCAACCCATCGAACGCGCTTTCTCGCGAACGTCGGGAGGCAGGTACGGCTCGATGATCCCGTACCCGTCGAGCGGCGGCACCGGGATCAGGTTGAACAGAACGGAGAACAGTTCCAGCACCGTCATCGCCCCGAGCAGCATCACCCATGTCGGCTGCTTGAAGGAGGTCAGGTCCACAAGGCCCGTGGATGGGTGGACCAGCGCCGCCAGGATCAGAAAGAGAACGAAGTTGGACGCGGGCCCGGCCGCGGCCACGAGCGATCGCCACACGGGGCTGCGCAAGGAGTGCTCGTCGATGTACACCGCCCCGCCGGGCAGCGGCAGCCCGCCCATGAACAGAAACAACGCCGGCATCAGCAGCGACGTCACCGGATTGACGAACGCGAAGATGTTGAAATGCAGATAGCCCCTCTCGACCACCGACCGGTCCCCGCCCAGGTAGGCGACAACCGCATGAGCGAACTCGTGAACGCACACCGAGAAGATCCAGCAGATCAACACCGCGAGAAACAAACTGGAGATCTCGGCCACCCCAAGCATGGGAATATGGTCGGAGCCAGTGGCTGGCTGTCAAGATACCGGACGATAGGCGAAGTCCGTGACTTGGGCCCGCCGCAGTTCACCGAGCGAAGTTACGTAGACATTCGCCGGTCAGGCGATCGTGATCGACTTGTCGAGGTAGACGTCCTGAATCACGTTGAGCAGCTTGACGCCTTCGGGCATGGGGCGCTGGAAGGCCTTGCGGCCCGAGATCAGGCCGGTGCCGCCGGCGCGCTTGTTGATCACCGCGGTCTTGGCGGCGTCGGCGAAGTCGTTGGTGCCCGACGCTCCGCCGGAGTTGATCATGCCCACCTTGCCCATGTAGCACCCGGCGACCTGGTAGCGGCACAGGTCGATCGGGTGGTCGCTGGTCAGCGAGCTGTACACGGCTTTGTGCGTCTTGCCGAAGTTCAGCGCGGTGAAGCCGCCGTTGTTCTCGGCCTGTTTTTGCTTGATGATGTCGGCCTGGATCGTCACGCCCAGGTGGTTGGCCTGGTTGGTCAGGTCGGCCGCCACGTGGTAGTCCTTACCGTCCTTCTTGAACGCCGGGTTGCGCAGGTAGCACCAGCAGAACGTGGCCATGCCCAGCTCGTGGGCCATGTGGAAGGCCTCGGTCGTCTCCTGAATCTGCCGCGCCGATTCGTCGGAGCCGAAGTAGATCGTCGTTCCCACGGCGGCCGCTCCCATCTCGAACGCCTGCCGCACGTCGGCGAACATGATCTGGTCGAACTTGTTGGGGTACGTCAGCAGCTCGTTGTGGTTGAGCTTGACGATGAACGGAATCCGATGGGCATACTTCCGTGCGCACGCCCCCAGCACGCCGAGCGTCGATGCCACCGCGTTGCACCCGCCCTCGATCGCCAGCTTGACGATGTTCTCGGGGTCGAAGTAGATCGGGTTCGGCGCGAACGAAGCCCCGGCGCTGTGCTCGATCCCCTGGTCGACGGGCAGGATCGAAAGGTATCCCGTGCCCCCGAGCCGGCCGTGGTCGAAGACGCTCTGAAGGTTGCGCAGCACCGGCGTGGGCCGGTCGGAAAACGCGACGACGCGATCGATGTAATCCGGACCGGGAAGGGTCAGCAGGGCCTTGTCGATGGTTCTGCACGTGTGGCTGAGCAGGCCGTCGGCTTCGGCCCCGAGCAAGTCGGTTATAGCGCTCATGATCTGTCTCCGGTTGTCCACGCCCTATGCACGACCGTGCCCAGTGCGGCAGGTTCGCCAGCGGCGTCGGAACGCTGTGGAACGGCGGCTCCGCCCGACCGTCGAACGACGTTTTGCGCGTTGAATGATAGCCGTGGGAGTGATTCGGTCAACGGCGAACGCGCACCGAGCCGGTCGCGTTTGCGGGCACGATGCAACGGGCGAGGTTGCTCCCAGCCGGATTGCCGGCTTGTCGCACCCGCCGGGCTCCTCATGGCGGGCGCTTCTCCCAGGGGGTGGCCCCATGACGATCCGGCCCGGGCGGGCGGTGTCGCTGCGGGGATTGCTTGCGCGGCACAGGTCCGGTAGGTTGGACGGGGTGATTCTGCGCCTGCGCGGACCGTCCTGCGCCGGCGAATACGGGATCCAGGCGAGGCGACAACGGCCCGAGATCACCAGGGAACGGAGTAGCTCGATGGCTGATGAAGAACTGACCGTGCAGGACCCGGAAGCGGTCGGGACCAAGGAGGAAGAGCTGACCGAGGAGCAGAAGGTGATGGCCCGCCTCAAGGAGGCCATCACCGTCCAGCGCGAGTCGATCGGCTCGCTGCGCGAGAAGCTGACGATCACCGTCCCGCGCGACGTCCTGGACGAACGCCTCGGCGAGCAATTGGCGGAGCTGAAGCGCGACGCCATGGTACCCGGCTTCCGCAAGGGGCATGCTCCGCTCAGGCTTGTCGAGAAGCGATTCTCCTCGGATGTCGGCGACCAGCTCAAGACCCAGATGGTCTCGAGCGGATACCTCGCCGCCGTCGAGAAGGAGGAGCTCAAGCCCCTCGGCGATCCGCTGATCTGGGTGAAGGTCGACGAGGAGCGGACCGATGACGCCGGCCGGCCCCGCCGGGTCGAGGTCGAAAAGCTCCTTTCGCTGGACCGGGCCCTGGACGAGATCGACTTCCCCAAGGAGGGTGAGCTCACCTTTTCCTGCGAGGTCGAGCTCAAGCCCGAGTTCGAGCTTCCCGAACTCGACAAGATCCAGGTGGAGCGGCCCAAGGTCGCGATCGCCGACGAGGACGTGGACGCCGAGGTCGACCGCATGCGCCGCTGGTCGGGCACGTACCGGCCCGCCGAGGGTACTGCGATCGAAGCGGACGACCTGCTGTACGCGGACATCCGGATGTCGGTGGGCGACGAGGTCCTCATGTACGAGAAGCATCAGGAACTGGCGGCCCGCGACCTGCGAATCAAGGGCGTGCCTGTGGTCGGGCTGGGCAAGGCGCTCATCGGCAAGAAGCCGGGCGCCTCACTCAGCGTCGAGGCCGAGATCCCCGCAGATCACGAGAACCTCGACATCCGCGGCAAGCGAGCGAAGTTCGAGTTCACGGTTCACGAAGTGAAGCGCCTCGAGCTTCCGGAGCTGACCGATGAGTTCGCGTCCGTGATCGGGTACGACAGCGTGGACGACCTTCGTGCCGTCGTACGTGCGAACCTCGAGTCACGTCTCGACCAGGTGATGAAGCGGAAGATGAAGGACCAGGTCGCGGGTTTTCTGGTCGCCAACACCAAGCTGGAGATTCCGGAAGGCCTCTCGCAGCGGCAGACCGATAGGTCCGTCGCCCGGCGGATGATCGAGCTGTATCAGTCGGGGATGCCCGAAGCGGAAATCCGCAAACAGGTCGACGAAATGCGGGTCAAGGCCCATGACCAGACCGTGCACGACCTCAAGCTCTATTTCATCCTCGAAAAGATCGCCGAGCAGCGCGACGTCGATGTGACGGAGGAGCAGATCAACACCGCCATCGCCGGCATCGCCCAGCGCACGAACCGGCGATTCGACCGGGTCCGCGATGAGCTGAGCAAGGGCGACGGAATTATGACGCTCTACCTGACCATCCGCGACGACCTGGTCCTCGACCTGCTGGCCCGCGAAGCGGAGGTCGTCGAGGTCGAGGGTCCGAAAAAGAAAGTCCCGAAAAAGACCGCCGCCGCGAAGCCGCCCGCCGGGCCCGCCGCAAGGAAAGCAGAGAAAGAAACCAAGGCCGACCCGAAGCCGAAAGCCGAAAAGAAAGGCGGGGCGGGCAAGAGCGCGAAGAAATCCAAATGAGCGGCCCGGACGCCGGCAGGCCGCGCGGTCGAGGCGGCCCGCCAGGCATCAGCGGCGTCCCGCGTGACGCGTCGAGCGCGCCCGTGGGGCATTTGAGGGTCGGACTACAAGAGTCGCAGGCGCCAGAAAGGAACGAAAGGGCGATGAGGGAGTATCTCGGTCCGCCGGACACCTACAACCAGTACCCGCCGTACCAGCGCACCCGTGAGATGTCGCTCACGGACATGCTGCTGGAGAACCGGATCATCTTCCTTTCCGGGCCCATCGTCGAGCGCACGGCGAGCATCGTGATCCAGCAGCTACTGTACCTTCAGTCCATCCGCAAGGACCAGGACGTGAACCTGTACATCAACTCGCCCGGCGGGCTGGTGGATCAGACGCTCGCCATCTACGACACCATGCAGTTCGTCGGCTCCGATATCGCGACCTATTGCATCGGCCAGGCGGCCAGCGGCGCCGCGATCATTCTCATGGCCGGCACCAAGAAGAAGCGGTTCATCCTGCCCAATGCCAAGGTCATGCTGCACCAGCCTTACGGCGGCATCACCGGCCAGGCGGAGGACATCCGCATCCAGGCCGAAGAAGTCCTGCGGGACAAGACGCGCCTGAACGAGATCATCGCCACGTGCACCGGAAAGCCGATCGACGACGTCGCCCGCGGCACCGAGCGCGACCGCTACATGTCCGCGACCGAGGCGCTGAGTTACGGCATCGTGGATGAGATCCTCGACGAGGGCCGAGCGGCCAAGAAGAAGTAATCGTGCAGGGCCCAGGCCCGGGAGGTCACAACCTACCATGAGCGCTATCAACCAGCGGGTCCCCTTCGTCATCGAGCATACCGGCCGCGGCGAGCGGGAGATGGACATCTTCTCACGCCTGCTCAAGGACCGCGTCGTGTTCCTCACCGGCGGCATCGACGACGAGCTGGCGAACCTGATCGTCGCCCAGATGCTGTTTCTTTCCAACGAGGATCCCAAGGCCGACATCCACCTGTACATCAACAGCCCCGGCGGCTCGGTCTCGTCGGGCCTGGCGATCTATGACACGATGCAGTACCTGCGCTGCGACGTGGCCACCTACAACGTCGGGCTGGCCGCCAGCATGGGGGCGGTCATCCTCTGCGGCGGGGCCCGCGAGAAGCGCTTCCTCCTGCCCAACTCGCGTACGCTGCTGCATCAACCGCTCATCGGCGGCGTGCTCCAGGGACCGGCCACCGATTTGTCCATCGAGGCGGAGGAGATTATCCGCCTCAGAAAGGCCCTGTACGAGATCCTCGCGGGGCGATCCGGCAAGAGCATCGACCAGGTGGAGAAGGACTGCGACCGCAACAAGTGGCTCAACGCCAGGGAAACCGTAGAATACGGTCTGGCCGACAAGGTGCTCGAGCGCATGCAGCAGCCGGGCCAGAAGTGAGGCCCGACGCGGGCCGGAAACCCGCGATCTGACTGCGGCGGGGTAGAGAAGCCATGACCGCACTTCCGGTTGTCGAACGCATGAAACCACGCGGCGTCGGCGTGGAGACGTGGATGCGCGTCCAGTACGCCGGCCGCGACCTCCCCGGGGCGATCCGCGAGTACCCGTCCGACTATCACAGCGCCCCGGGGGTCGGGGCGGACGAGTGCATGGACACGGTCGAGCTGTTCTACGCGTCCGACTACAGCGTCTGCAATTACAAGTGCCCCTACTGCTACGTCGGCTGGGCCCCGGACGAGCGCAAGAACTGGGACACCCGCGACCTCTTTCCCAAGCTGATGTACCGCCTGTCGCAACTGCGGCACCGGCTGCGGCTCAACATGGAAAACCTGGGCGAGTGGTTCACCAACAAGGCCCTGATCGAGGGCACCGTCTTCCTCGCCCGCCGCGAGAACGTCTCGTCCATCAGCATCACGACCAACGCCAGCATGCTGGACCGCATGATCCCGTTCCTCGACGCCGTGGACGTGGGCAAGATCTCGTTCACCTGTACCTATCACGCCACCGAGGTCACGCTGGACGACTATCTGAGGAACATCACGGTCTTGCGCGACCACGGGGCCAACGTCGTCATCGCCACCGTCGTGTTCCCCGACAACCTCGCCCATTGTATCGAGCTGAAGCACCGGGCCGAGGCGCTCGGCGTGCACTTTCGCGTCAACGCCGCCGAGCAGCTCTGGCGCGACGCCGAGGGTGTGACCGACGAGCAGCTACGGTCCTTCTACGAGCTGCTCGAGGAGCATCGGCGCTGGGACGCTCAGCGCAAGGGCAGACTGCTCGGACTGAACGAGACCCGCGGCGCGCTCTGCACCGCCGGGCAGCGTTACCTCTGGCTCAATGACTTCGGCGACATGTTCATTTGCGCCTCGTCACAGCTCTACTACAAGCACACCCACAAGGACTCTGACCTCTGCCTGGGCAACGTCTTCGAGATCGAGGGGGACCGGCTTCCGGTCCGGACCGAGGACCTGGTCTGCCCCTTCGAGCGCTGCTTCTGCCCCAAGGACGTGCTGCGGCAATCGTCGCACCAGAGCGCCTTCCGCATCAGCGAGCGCACCCGGCATGAGGTGTATTTCCGCGACGACGCCGAGCGCGCCGCACTTCTCGCCAAGCCGCCGGTCGTGAAGCTCTGAGGAGTCGCCTGCGCGCGCACCGGTTGGAAACCAGTGCCACGGTCATGCGGTCGGCTTCGCAGCCCGAAGGAAGTTGGCCAGCAGCTTCGCGCCTTCGGCCGTCAGGAAGCTCTCGGGGTGGAACTGCACGCCTTCGATCGGCATCTCTCTATGCCGCACGCCCATCAGTTCATCCTGCTCGGTCCAGGCCGTCGGTTCGAGCACCTCGGGCACGCATCCGGCCTCGATGTTGAGCGAATGATACCGGGCCGCGGTGAACGGGTTGGCGACGCCCTCGTAGATGCCCGTGCCGACATGCCGAATCTCGCTGGTCTTGCCGTGCATGAGTCGCGAGGCCCGGCCCACCCGGCCGCCGAACACCTGACCGATGCACTGATAACCGAGACACACACCAAGCATCGGGATCTGCCCCGCCAGCCGTTTGATCAGGGCGCAACTGACCCCCGCGTCGTCCGGCGTCCCGGGCCCGGGTGAGACGATCAGGTGCGACGCGCCCCAACCAGCCAGCTCGTCAACGCTTGCCTGGTCGTTGCGGACCACCTTCATCTCGTACCCGCCGTTCAGGCCGCCGATCGTCTGCACGAGGTTGTAGGTGAAGGAGTCGTAGTTATCGATGATCAGGATCATCGGCCCGAGTGTAGCCGGGCGCTGACGGGCGGGCAACGACGCCCGGGGTTATGGGTCGTGACCAACGCGTCTTACGGGCCAAATCGTACTATGGATACGGGGGGAACAAATCGGGGTATGCGCCTTCCTCGTCACAAACTCTGCACCCGGTCCTTTCCCGAGCTGCATCTGTTCGCCTCCGAGACCGATCGCGAACGCGCCTACCGTCATGCCGCGCAGGTCTGCAACACGTGGCGTTTTGCGATCATCGCCGTGGGACTGGTCCCGTTGATGATCGTGCTGATCGTGTCGGTCCGGTTTCTGCTCACGGGCCGGGTGCCGCACCTGGTGGTCGACTGGGCGGTGCCGGCGATGTCCGGGGCCATGGTCTGCACGGCGTGGATCAACTCCACCCGGCGGCACATGCAGCGCCGCCTCCGCGAGGTCCTCTGCGAGCAGGGCATCCCCGTCTGCGTGCGCTGCGGCTATCAGCTCGACGGCCTGAGCGCCCCCAGGTGCCCCGAGTGTGGGCGGGCATTCGATGCTCGCCTGCTCGACCGGAGGTTCCCGATCAGCGATGAGATCGAATCCGCCAGCCGTGCGCATTGAGACATACCACGCGATCGCAGGTAGAATACGGCCACATGGCTCGGTGGTCACACAGCCGCTACATCCGCTGGTTCCCCGAACTGCGATTATTCGAGAGTGAGGAAGGAGCCGAGAGCGCGTTCGCCCATGCCACCGATGTCGCGCTTAATTGGCGTGCGGTGATGTTTCTGATTCTAACGCTTGTCGCGATGGGAGCTTATGTACGGCTTGAGCGCCTACTGTCTTTCCTGCCGCAGCAGCTGGAGGTTGCGTTGCAGGTCTTGGTTTTTTCCGCTTGGTGGGTGTTCTTGATTTGGTTCTTTCGCCGCGAGATCCAAAGGCGGCTTCGCCTTCAGCTACTACAAGAAGGCGTTCCGATCTGCATCGACTGTGGGTATCAACTTCGTGGACTGACGGAACCGCGTTGTCCCGAGTGCGGCAAGCCGTTTGACGCGAAGTTACTCGACGGCATGTCCCGGAGGGACGGCCGAGAGTAACCCGGCACCTCGGTGCCGGGTCCGCACGGCCCCGCAATGCCAACTGCCGTCGGCACGGCCCGACGGTTTCGCTTCAACCCGCCGCCGATCGGAAACGATCCGGGATCGCGCTCGCCAGTTCGTTGATGACGCGGTTCGCCACGAGCCGCCCCGCGCGCGTCAACGCGATCTGGCACTCGGAAACGCTGACCCATGCACGTGCGACGGCTTCTGTCAGCGCGGCACCGAATAAGGCAACCGGATCCTCTCCGGTGCGCTGACGAAAACCCGCGATCGACAACCCTTCATTGAGCCGAAGCTGCATCAGGATCAACTCGTGCATCAGCGTCTCGCCTTCGATCGTCTCCGACTCGACTTCGGCGTGACCTTGCTCGTCGATCATCCGAACATAGGCGACGGCGTCGGCCACGTTCTTGTAGCGGCGGCCGTTGACGCAACCGGCCGCGGACGGCCCGACGCCGACGTAGGGCTGGTTCCGCCAGTAGATGAGGTTGTGCCGGCACTCGCAGCCCGGCTTGGCGAAGTTGCTGATCTCGTACTGCCGATACCCGGCCGCCTCCAGCGTGTCGATCATGTGCAGGTACATGTCGGCCTCGAGGTCCTCGTCGCAGGGCGTGACCCGTCCGGCGTGTAGTTGCGCGGTCAGCCTCGTGGCCGGCTCGTAGGTCAATCCGTAGCAGGCGAGATGGTCGGGCCCGAGGTCGATCGCCCGACGCAACGACTCATTCCAGGTGTCCATCGTCTGGCCCGGGATGCCGAAGATCAGATCGAGGTTGACCTGCTGGACTCCGTTGCGCCGCAAGGTCGCGACAGACGGTGTGATGTCCTCCGGCGTGTGCAGACGTTCGAGCGCCGCCAGCTCCTCCGGGAAGAACGACTGTGCTCCCATCGAGACCCGCGTAACTCCAGCCTCGACAAGGACACGTGCCTTCACATCCTCCACCGTCGCCGGGTTCGCCTCGACCGTAAACTCCTCGATCGATTCCTCACGAACCGCGTCACGGATGTCGGCCAGCAGGCCGCCGAGTTGATCCACAGGTAGGACGGTTGGCGTTCCGCCGCCGCAGAAGATCGTACGGATACGGCCCGGCGCGACCGACCGGAGACGCCATCGCAGTTCATGCCCGACACGCGCCACGAGGGGCGCCGTGGCCCGCCCCGCCAGCGGGACCGAGTAGAAGTCACAGTACCCGCACTTGGTCTCGCAGTAGGGGACGTGGAGATACAAGCCCCACGGACCGTCCGGCGGGTTCATTACGCGGCTGACCATACGCGGATCATACTGCGCGGGCCTCCCCAGGGCGCACCTGCTGCCTGTAGCGCCGGGGATCGGAGCCCGCAGTGTTCCGATCACGGCGGCGCCAGTCCGAGCAGCGGGTGGACCGTCAAACTCCTGACCGGACGGAGACCGGGTTCACGGGCTGGGCCGCTCCCCGGCCGTTTTCGGTTGGTTTGAACACTCTTGACCTGAGGGCTATATTGTATAGGGAGTGGGCTCGGGAGGGCGCTGGCGGTTTCGCCGGTCCAGGCCGCCGGGGCCATCCCTTCTCGGATCGTAACAGCGCGATGGAAATCAACCTGATCCTTTTCCGCGAGGATGGCAGCCGGCGGGTGTTTCCGCTCCCCCCCGGTGTGACCACGATCGGCCGCAAGCAGGATTGCAGCATCCGCATCCCGCTGGCGATGGTGTCCCGGCGGCATGCCGAGATTCTCGTCGAGGACAACGGCATCGTGCTCCGCGACCTCGGCGCCGCCAATGGGACGTTCTTGAACAACCGGAAGGTCTCCGAGGAGGACCTCGAGGCGGGCGATCAGATCATGATCGGGCCGGTCATACTCACCGTCCAGGTCAACGGCGAGCCGCCCGACGAGAACGTGGTTCACGTCCGCAGCCGGGCCCCGACGGGTCAAGCAGCCAAGCGGGGCGGGCCCAGCGTCGGCGCGTCCAAGCACGTGTACGTGTCGGACGACGACCCCATCTCCGCCCTCGAGGCCCTGGCGTCCAGCGCCGACCAGACCGCCATCGGCTCGAACGACGAGGACGACATCCTTTCGCCCTGAGCGCGGGGCGTCACGCCGCCAGGTAGCGGTCCTCGAGCGTCGTGCGGATCTTCTTCAGGGCGTTGTTCTGGATCTGCCGCACCCGCTCCTTGGTGACGCCGATGATGTGGCCCACCTCTTCGAGCGTCTTGGGTTGCGGCATGAATCCGTCCACCGGTGGACCCAGCGCGAAGCGCTCGCGGATCACCGTCGTCTCCACGTCGCTCAGCGCGGCGAGGTTGTCGAGGAAGATCTCCTTCACTTCGTCAACGCAACTGCGCTCGACGTAATCACGTTGCTGATCGACGAAATCGCTGCGCTCCATGGCCGGATCGAACTCGGTGGGGAACGTGCCGCGGTAGCGGCTCGCCCGCATCGCCACCCGTGAGAAGCTCTTGAGTATCGCCCGGCAGGAATACGTGCTGAACTTGTAACCCCGCGAACAGTCGAACTTCTCGACGCTTCGCAGCAAGGCCATGTTGCCTTCGCTGATCAGCTCGTTGAAGTCGATATTGCACAGCTTGGTCCGCTTGGCCATCGCCAGCACCAGCGGGAGATTGAGCCGGACGATGGTGCTCCGTGCCGTGAGGGCCCGATGCCCCCAGGCCAGCAGGTGCCGGGCCTTGGCGGCCGTCAGCCGCCCGCGGGACGCCAGATACAGCAGGTCGACGACCTGCTTGCGGGCGTAGTTGTAGCGCATGAACAGATGCGCTTCCTGTGCATACGACAAGGCCGGCAGGCGTTCACCCGAGCGGACGGCTTCGGTCACCGGGTCCGGGTGCTCGCGAAAACGCGTCGAGGTGCGGCCCTTCAACCTGGCGTTGCTGGTGAACAGCTTGGCCTCGGTCCGCGAATCCTCGAACTCGGGATGATCGATATAGTCGGCCGGCTCGCGGATGAGCCGGTTCAGCAGGACCTCATCCTCGGCGGCAAGCTCCCGAAGCGGGATGTCGGCTGCATCGATCTCCGGCAGCAGCCCAGGCGCCGCTTTTCCGCGAACTCGTTCGTCGACGGATGTCGCCATGGTGTCGCCTCCTTGTCAGGTGCGGCAGAAACCCCGGGCCAACTGTCGGACCGATAAGCGGCACACTTGTTAGTACGATGCCGATCCGTAATCGGATGCTCGTACAGGCCGCCCATGCGGGCCACGATTACGAAATCCCGGTTTCCTGCGCGTACTTTCCTTGGAGATTTGAGCGGCGGTGGGGGACCAGCAGCCATCAGAAGTATACCCCACCCCGGACGGTCAGACAAGTGCCAATTCCAGCCGAATAATAGGGCTTTCTGCCACGAACTGGCCTGAGGCTTCTAATTCAACGGTGCCACGCGACGGCACGCCGCCGTTCGCGCCGCTCAGGCAGCGAACACCGCTGTCCGATAAACCCGGACAGGGCCGTCCTTGCGCGGAATGCCGCTAGGCGGCGGGCACGGCGACAGCGAATCACACGCACGCGGGGCCACGGCCCCGACGTGTGGCGTTTGTGCGAACGCGTCTGCCGGACGCACGTCCGAAAACGCCGCGCGCAGAGGAACGCTTGATGTGTCTGCGTTCATTGTCACCCACACCGGCCCCGCGCCGTGTGGCCCGGCTTGCCGTGCGGTGCGGCAACCGGTACCGTCTGGGTCACTTGCCCGGGATTCAAGCCGTGATCCCTCGTGGAGGTGGAAGGAAAAAGGAAGCAACGCGATGAAGACGAGGTACCCGTACGCGCGTTTCTGGATGATGACATGCCTGATGCTGCCGGTGATACCGGTGGTTGCGGCGGAGGATGAGGAGGCCGACGAAGCCGGGGGGATGACTGCGGCGACCTTTGCGGGGCTCAAGCTCCGCTCGATCGGCCCGGCGCTGATGTCGGGCCGTATCTGTGATTTCGCGGTCAATCCGGACGACCCCGCCGAGTACTACGCCGCGGTCTGCTCCGGCGGCGTGTGGAAGACCGAAAACTCCGGGACCACGTGGAAGCCGGTGTTCGACAGCCAGGGTTCGTACTCGATCGGGTGCGTCAACCTCGACCCGAACAACTCCAAGGTCGTCTGGGTCGGCAGCGGGGAGAACAACAGCCAGCGCAGCGTCTCGTTCGGCGACGGGGTCTACCGAAGCCGCGACGCCGGCAAGAGCTGGGACAACATGGGGCTGAAGGAGTCCGAGCACATCGGGATGATCATCGTCGATCCCCGCGACTCGGAAACGGTCTACGCGGCTGCTCAGGGGCCGCTCTGGAGGTCCGGCGGCGACCGCGGGCTCTACAAGACAAACGACGGCGGCAAGACCTGGATACGGGTCCTTCACGTCAGCGACGACACGGGTATCAACGAGGTCCACATGGACCCACGCGATCCCGACGTGCTGTACGCATCATCGTATCAGCGCCGCCGCCACGTCTGGACGCTGATCAACGGCGGGCCCGAGTCGGCGATCTACAAATCGACCGACGGCGGGATCACCTGGCGGAAGCTCAGCCGCGGCATCCCCAACGTGGACAAGGGCCGCATCGGCATGTGCATCGCGCCGGCCGACCCCGACGTCATCTACGCCATCATCGAGGCCGAGGACGGAAAGGGCGGGATCTTCCGCTCGAGCGACCGCGGCGAAACCTGGGAGAAGCGGAATCCGTATAACACGAGCTCCGCGCAGTACTACAACGAACTCGTCTGCGATCCCGGCGACGTCGATCGGCTCTACACGCTCGACACCTTCATGCACGTCAGCGAGGATGGCGGCAAGACGTTCTCCCGCGCTCCGCGGAAGGACCGGCACGTGGACGATCACGCCCTGTGGATCAACCCCACGAACACGGCTCACCACCGCGTCGGCTGTGACGGCGGCATCTACGAGAGCTACGACCGCGGCGAGAACTGGCGGTTCATCGACAATCTGCCGATCACCCAGTTCTACCGCGTCAGTGTGGATGAATCCAAGCCGTTCTACCACGTCTACGGCGGCACGCAGGACAACAACTCGCAGGGCGGCCCGTCACGGACGACCAACCCCGGCGGCATCGCCAACGAGGACTGGTTCATAACTGTAGGCGGCGACGGCTACGAGACCGTGGTCGACCCCAGCGACCCGAACATCGTCTACAGCCAGTGGCAATACGGCGGGCTCGTGCGCCACGACCGCCGCAGCGGTGAAACCGTGGACATCAAACCCCGCGAAGCGCCGGGCGAGGAGCCCTACCGCTGGAACTGGGACACGCCGCTGATCCTCAGCCCGCACAGCCCCACGCGGCTCTACTTCGCCGCCAACCGTCTCTTCCGCTCCGACGACCGCGGCAACAGTTGGACGGTCATCAGCCCGGACCTCACCCGGCAGCTCAAGCGCAACGAGCTGAAGGTCATGGGCAAGGTGTGGAGCGTGGACGCGGTGGCCAAGAACCGCTCCACCTCGATCTACGGCAACGCCGTGTCGCTGGCGGAATCCCCCGTCGTCGAGAACCTGATCTACGTCGGGACCGACGACGGGCTCGTGCAGATCACCGAGGACGCCGGCGCCAACTGGCGCAAGATCGGTCTGTTTCCCGGCGTGCCCGACGTGACCTACGTCAGTTGCCTGACCGCATCGGTACACGAGGCGGACACCGTCTTCGCAGCGTTCGACAACCACAAGCAGGGCGACTTCAAGCCCTACGTGCTCAAGAGCACCGACCGCGGGCAGAACTGGGAGTCGATCGCGGGCGACCTGCCGCAGCGCGAGATCGTCTATTCGATCCAGCAGGATCACGAGAAGCCCGAGCTGCTCTTCGTGGGCACCGAGTTCGGCGTCTACTTCACCAGCGACGGTGGGAAGAAATGGATCCGGCTCAAGGGCGGCATCCCCACCATCGCCGTGCGGGACATCGCCGTCCAGCGCCGCGAGAACGACCTCGCGCTCGGTACCTTCGGACGCAGCTTCTACATCCTCGACGACTACACGCCGCTGCGACTGGTCGACGACGAACTGCTCAAGGAGGACGCGCGCGTGTTCCCGGTCAAGGACGCGCTGCGCTACATCGAGACCAGCCGCCTGGGCGGTTTCTCGGGGCGTGGAAGTCAGGGCGCGTCATTCTACATGGCCGAAAACCCGCCGTTCGGCGCCGTGTTTACCTACTACCTCGAGGAGAAGCTCCAGACCCGCAAGGAGAAGCGGCAGGAGAAGGAGAAAAAGGCCGTCAAGGCGGGCAAGCCGATCGAGTACCCGAGCCTCGAGGAGATGCGCGCCGAAGACGAGGAGAAGACGCCGCAGATCTTCCTTGTCGTCAAGGACGCCGACGGCAACGTGGTGCGTCGCGTCGAGGGCTCGCGAAACAAGGGAATCCACCGCGTGGCCTGGAACCTCCGGTACCCCTCGCCGACGCCGGTACGGATCGGCAAAACCGAGGAGCTACCCCCGTGGCTGCGCGACCCGTCCGGGCCGCTGGCCAATCCCGGAACCTACTCGGTTACCCTGGCCAAGGAAGTCGACGGCGAGATGACCGATCTGGCCGACCCGGTCGAGTTCAACGTCATTCCGCTCGAGCTCGCGACCTTCGCCGCCGCGGACCGCGAGGCGGTGATCGCGTTCAACAAGAACGCGGCCCGGCTGGAACGGGCCGTACGCGGAGCCTCCGAGGCTGCCGAGGAGGCGCAGACGCGGCTCAAGTACCTGCGTAAAGCGTTCGAGGTCACGCCCGCGGCCCAAGCTGCGGTTCTGACGGAGCTCGATGGATTGGACAAGCGCCTGACCGACATCATGACCAGGCTCAACGGTGACCGCACGCTGGGCCGGCTCGAGGAGCCGGTCCCGCCGTCGATCCGCGAACGCGTCGGCATCGCCATCGACTGGTACGTCACCTCCGAGCCGACGCAGACGCAAAAGGACAGCTACAAATACGCCGGTGAGGAATTCACGCAGGTCCTCGCAGACTTGCGAAAGGTCGTCGAGGAGGACCTCAAAGCCGTCGAGGACACCCTCGAAGCCGCCGGCGCCCCCTGGACCCCGGGCCGGCTCCCCAAGTGGGAGATGGACGAACCCTCACCCTGATCCCGCACCGGGCCGGTCACTTCCGCACCGCGCCCGACATTTCGGCGTCGCGCCCGACATTTCAGAGCCGCGCCCGACGTGTCAGAGCCGCGCCCGTGAGGAAGCGGACGGGGCGCGACGGCAGGTGGGTCCGCCGACGGCCGGTCGTACCCGCTGAGGCCGCGTACCCCCGAATCGCCACGCGCTTCCTGCGTACGTCCGCACCGGATATAATCGTCCTCGGCCGCATGGGCGTCATCACGCGGCCGGATCGTTGTTGCCATGATGATCGAGTCGATCGAATTCAAGAACTTCAAGGCCCTTCGCGACACGAAGCTGCCGCTCGGCCAGTTCACCCTCATCGTCGGCCCCAACGGAAGCGGAAAGAGTAGCGTCTTTCAGGCCCTCAAGCTGATGACCGGGAACGTGCCTCCTCCATTTACCCAGATCGCGAGCTTCGAACGCGACGCCCTTGCGTACATAAGTGTTCGTGTTCGGTGGGGGTCACCATTCCCCGAGGGCACGACGAGCTGGCGGATCGGTGGGCAAGAAGGGTCGGCCATAGATCACTTCGCCCCAAGCGGGCAAAAGGTCCCGCGGAAGGAGCACAGCGAACGCCACGACTATTTCAAGCGTCTCCGCGTATTCGCGCTGGATCCGGCGCGGCTACCGACGGCTGCCGCATTGTCGACGAGTCCGGAGCTTGCCGAGGACGGCGGCGGTCTCGCCGCGCTCATTCAGCAACTCCGCGACACGGACGAAGACCGGTTTGATGCGTTGAGCACAGAATTCTCACGTTTGCTTCCGGAATACGATCGGATCACCTTCGGTCTGGAAGGCCAAGCTCGTACCATCGTCCTGCGAACCGCCTCGGGGGGTCACAAGGTCAACGCCAAGGAGGTTTCTCAGGGGACTCTTATCGCGCTAGCGATTCTGACTCTCGCATACCTGCCGAAGCCTCCCCCGCTCATCGGGTTCGAAGAGCCGGACCGCGGGCTCCACCCGCGCCTGCTCACAGACCTCCGCGACGCGCTATACCGTTTAGCGTACCCTGATCGCTTCGGCGAGAAGCGCGAGCCGGTGCAGGTCATTGCGACGACTCACAATCCGTATTTCCTGCGTCTTTTCCGCGATCATCCGGAGGGAATCGTCATCGCCGAGAAGGTCGGGCAGGAGGCGAAGTTCGTTCGCCTGGTGGACCACTTCGAGATCGATGAAATCCTCCGCGACGCCGATCTCGGTGAGGTCTGGTACACCGGCGTCCTCGGCGGAGTACCGGCCGGGCGATGAAGGTGGCCATCCTGTGCGAGTCGGACACCGATGAAGCCGCCGTGCGAATCCTCGTCAGCGCACTGCTCAAAGAGCCGGCGGACGCAGTGCTCCGGCCGTCCCTTCGTTCCGGCGGTTGGTCCGCGGTCAAGAACGCACTTTCCGCCGTGCTTCGTGACGTTCACTACTGCACGGATGCCGAAGCACTTGCGATCATCGTAGACTCTGACGACTCACCGATTCACGACGCGGCGCACGACGAGCCTCATGTTGCCGTCGGGCGCTGCCGGACCTGCCAGCTTCGAGAGATCATCGCCCGCACGCAATTGAAGCCCCGTCCACATGGGAACCCCGTCAAAGTCGCCGTTGCTGTCGCCGTACCCGCGATCGAAGCCTGGTACCGTTGCAGCAGGGACGAGCACAACAACGAACGTGAGTGGAGCAAACAACTCGCGGCGCTCGGCAATATGCGCGAGCAACGCCTCGCCCTGAAGCGGCAAGTGTACGGGTCTGAAACTCCGCCGCGGCAGCACGCGCTGCAACGGGCGACCGAAGAGGCAACGCGACTCGCTCCAGACCTCGACGTACTCAAGCGCCAGTTTCCCGCCGGTTTCGGCCTGTTTGCCGAACAGATTGCGTCGTGGAAGGCGTGAACATGCTCGGCGCGTCTCCCGCCCGCCCCGCCCCCGTCACCGAATCCGAACGCATCGAGTCCATCGATGTCCTCCGCGGCTTTGCCGTCCTGGGCATCCTGATCATGAACATCCAGTCGTTCGCCATGGTGGGGGCCACCTACCTGAACCCGACGGCGCTGGGCCCGCCGTCGACCATCGACTATGCCATCTGGCTCGTCAGCCACGTCGTCGCCGACCGCAAGTTCATGACCATCTTCAGCATGCTCTTCGGAGCGGGCGTCATCCTGATGGCCTCGCGCGCCGAGGCCCGCGGCGCCCGGCCCGGCCCGGTTCACTTCCGACGCATGCTCATCCTGCTCGTCTTGGGGATAATGCACGCCTACCTGCTGTGGTACGGCGACATCCTCTTCCATTACGCGGTCTGCGGAGCCCTGATCTACCCGTGCCGCCGGTGGCGCCCGGCGACGCTGATCGTCGTGGGGCTCATGGTCACGGGCGTGGCGTCGGGGTTGTCGCTGCTGTTCGGGCTTTCCATGCCCCACTGGCCGCCGGAGCAGATCCGGGAACTCACGACGTCCTGGGCGCCGAGCGCGGAAGCCGCCGCCAAGGAGGTCGCCGCGTACCAGGGCGGCTGGTGGGCGCAGATGGCCGACCGCGTGCCTACGGCCGTATTCTTCGAGACCTTTCTCTTTGCAGTCGAGTTCCTTTGGCGGGCCGGTGGCCTCATGCTCGTCGGCATGGGCCTCTACAAGCTGCGCGTCTTCAGCGCCGAGCGGTCGTCGCGGTTCTATCTCACGTGGGTCGCGATCGCCGCGTTCATCGCGATCCCGGTGATCCTCTACGGCGTCTACCGCAACGAGGTCGCCGACTGGAGCATCAAGTACTCATTCTTTCTCGGCGGCCAATACAACTTCTGGGCCAGCATCCTGGTCAGCATGGCGTGGATCGGGCTGGTCATGCTCGTCTACAAGCACCATGTCGCCCGCTGGGCGACGCGACTACTCGCCGCCGCGGGCCGCATGGCCTTGACCTGCTACCTGCTCGAGACGGTTCTCTGCACGTTCGTCTTCTATGGCCACGGCCTGGCGCTCTTCGGCAAGGTCGGGCGCGTCGGTCAGATCGCCGTCCTCCTCGGCGTTTGGGCCGTCCTGCTCGCCTTCTCGGCCGTCTGGCTCCGCCGATTCAGGTTCGGCCCGGCCGAGTGGCTCTGGCGAATGCTCACCTACCTGCACACCCCGCCGATGCGGCGTGGAAGTCCATTGGGATGAGGGAGGGTTGCGTTGTTCGGGATGCCGCGTTCTCCACCGCGGTCGCCCCCCCGACATGTGTCACGCGAACCCGGCCAGCGGCGCCCGCACGCCCCTACCGGCTGCGGGCCGGAAGATCCGCCCCAGCAGCAGGCATTGAATGATCGTCAGGACCACGCCGAACTGGTCGGTCGGGCCGTGCACGTCGCCGAACCGCAGCAGAAGGAACTGGACGGGGAGCAATAGCAGGAGCAGCCCCAGCCATGACGCGTTGGTCCGCGACCAGGCGGGCTTCGACTTCGATCCGACGCGCCGCCGATCCATCGTCACCCACAAGAGGCTCAGCAGGAAGAACCCACCGAACAGCAGCGGCCCGACCCATGCCAGGGACACGTCGATGCCCAGCGTGTCGCCGCGGAAACGGTACTGGTCCGGGTCGGTGACGGCCGAGTAGACGGCGCTGCTCCCGAGGACGCCGTGCCAGATCAGCAGCAGGGCGTGAAGCGGCGGCCGGGCCCCTCGCCATCCGAGCCACAGGATGGCAAGACCGACGACCATCTGGACAACCAGCAGCCAGTAGTCGCCGCCGACCCCGACCCCGCCCACCGAACGGCCCCAATAGCTAGTGCCCCAGGCATAGGAGACCCCGTCCATCGCCCCGCGAACCAGCGGGAGCCATACAAAAACCAACGTGACAACGGTCCAGCCCAACAGTATCCGCAGCAGCCGATCCGGTTTCTCATCGATCATACAAGTCTCCTCGAAGACAGAGCGTACTCAGCAGGCATTCGGCAAACGGGACGGAATATTGCCTCGGCTGCCGTGCTGCCGGTCACAGCCGCAGGTCGCCGTGATCGTCGGTCAGCCGACAAGTGCGTTTGGGGCTCCGCCGTCAAGTTCTGTATCATTTGTACCGCAAAGGATGCGTAGTGCGGTCGTACAGGAACTAGCGGGTCACCGCTCCGGCGTTCTGGGTCGACATGTGGCGCCCGCAACGCAAGCCGGTGCGGAAGCAGTCGATTGTCACGGCGAAAGCACAAGCAGGAATCACGGGTACCTCCGACCCCATCACGCCACACCCGCGCGCTTCTCCCGCCGCTTGTCGTGGCGGCCGGGATTGTCGCGTACTTCAACAGCTTCTCCGGAGCGTTCGTTTTCGATGACAAAAAACAGGTCCTGGAGAACCCGCGGATTCTCCAGCTCTGGCCGCCCTGGCCCGCCCTCGGCGCGCGTCGGCCGGTCGTCGAGCTTTCCCTGGCGGTCAACCACGCCATCGGTGAGTTCGACACGACCGGCTACCATGCCGTCAACCTGGCGGTGCACATCCTCGCGGGTTTGACTCTCTTCGGCATCGTGCGCCGGACGCTGCTCCGGCCGCAGCTCCACGAACGCTTCGCTTCGAGCGCCCCGTGGCTCGCGCTCGCCGTAGCCCTGGTCTGGGTCGTCCACCCCCTCCAGACCCAGAGTGTGACGTACATTATCCAGCGCAGTGAATCGATGATGGGCCTGTTCTACTTGTTGACACTCTACTGCGCCATTCGCGGCGCGGACTCTGCGCATCGCCGGCTATGGTTCGTGGCTGCCGTGTTGTCCTGTGCCTCGAGCATGGGCAGCAAGGCCGTCGCGGTCACCGCGCCGATCGTCATCCTGCTCTACGACCGCACATTTCTGGCGACATCGTTCCGTGAGCTCATCAACAAGCGCTGGCCTCTGTACGCCGGACTCGCCGCCACCTGGGGTGTGCTCCTCGTAACCGGCATCGTCCGGGGACTGTTCGTCTCACCGAACAACGTGGCCACCGTCGGCTTCGCGTACAAGGGCATCACTCCGTTACAGTACGCCGCCACCCAGCCTGGCGCGATCCTCCACTACCTCCGGCTCGCGCTGTGGCCGTGGCCGCTCTGCCTGGACTACGGCTGGCCGGTGGCCCGGTCGGCCGACGAGATCGTGATCCCCGCCTTGCTCCTGCTCGCTCTCGTGGCCGCCACGATCTGGGCTTTGGTGCGCAAGCCGCCGTTCGGCTTTGTGGGGCTTTGGTTCCTGTTGATTCTGGCCCCGACCTCAAGCATCGTGCCCATCCGCGACCCGGTCTTCGAGCACCGGATGTACCTTCCGCTGGCCGCGATTGTCGTCCTGGCGGTGCTCGCAGCACACCGCGTTCTCACCATTGCAGCCTCCGAACTCCGGTCGAGCGACCGGACCCGGGTCGTGCTGTCGAGCGTTCTCCTTGTGGCGGTCACGGCCGTGCTCACAGCGGCGACGGCCGCGCGCAACCGGGACTACGAAAGCGACCTCGGAATGTGGCGAGACGTAGTCCGCAAGCGTCCGGACAATCCGCGCGGTTACGCCGGGGTTGGCGCCGTTTTGTTCAACCAGGAAGGCGACCTCGACGAGGCCATCCGCTACCTGCGCAAGGCGATCGAACTAGGCCCGATGGACGGACGGGTGCACCGCAACCTCGGCACCGCGTTACTCGAGCGCGGCGACGTCGACGCCGCCATTGACGCCTACGGCGAGACGGCCCGACGCTTCCCCCGCGACGCCGAGTCCTGGCTCGATCTCGGTGATGCCTACTTCACCCGCGGCGATCTGGCCCGGGCCGTCGAAAACTACCGCAAAGCCGTCCGCCTCGACGCGGATCTCGAGCGCGCCTGCCGGAACCTCGGCGTCGCCCTTATGCGGGTCGGAATGTCGGAAGAAGGCCTCGCGATGCTCCGCAGGGCGGTCGAACTCGATCCGGACAACGCCGCCACGCACTTCACCTTCGGCGGCGCGTTGTACAACGTCGGGCGTTTCGAGGAGGCTATTGCCGCTTTCGAGGCCGCCGTGAAGCTCGAACCGGGAAACAGCGAGGCCCAAGCCGCGCTCAATAGGGCGAGGCAGGCGGCACCCGGTCAGCAGCCTTGACGGGGATCGCAGAATCGGCGGCAACGGACCCTCAGCGGCAGCGCGAACGCCGCGATCAGGCCGCATGGACCTTCATCTGCACCAGCGTCGATTTGGGCGTGTTGGGGAGCGCGTGGCTGGCCACGTCGCCGGTGACGCTGCGCATCGGGATCTTCCCGGCCGGCACCTGGGGCCGGCGAACGATCTTGCCGAGCATCAGCCGGAAGCCCCACCCGGCCGTCCGCCGGATGCTTTGCGACAAGCCGTGCATTCCCAGCATCTGAACCACGATGTGCCGACGGCGCGTCTTCTTGTCCCGATAAAACAACGCCGCGAGGACGCGGAGCGGATTGTAGAAATACAGATACGTGGCCAGCATGTTGAACTGCTTCTTCCAAGGATGCTTCGCTTGAGTCGCGACGACGTAGTTGCCGTCCATCATGTGCGGCTCGACCCGCCGTCCGCCGACGCTGTCGAGGGCCAGCCCGTCGCTGTAGGCGCCCGCGTACAGGATGGAGCCCGTCGCCGGCGACAGCATCAGGACCTGGAATGTCGCCGCCCCGGCCTTGCGCAGCATGCGCGCCTGATTCAGAAGCCCGTATGGGCTCCCCGGCGTGTACAGCGGCTGCTTGTCATGGTGCATCATCATCGGCATCGGCGAGATGTCGTTCGCCCGGAGGAGTTGAAACGCATCGAGCGTCTTGTTGACGTTCTGCCCTTTGCGCACCAGCGTCGCGGTCATGTCCTCGACGCCCATCCAGATCGCCATCAGTCCGCTGCGGCGGATCGTCGGCAGCTCGTCTCGCAGTGCGAGTGTGTCATGAACCGTCGCCTCCGTCCCCCAGCGAAGTTCCTCGTGCAGCGGTCGGCCGTTGATCCGGCCCCGCGCGAGTGTCTCCACGATCTCCATGGTCCGTGTCCGGTTGTTGAAGAAGTTGTCGTCGGACCCGAAGAAGACCTTCAACCCGTATTCATCGCGCAGCCGCTGCATCTCGTCCAGGATACGCTCACCGCTCTTGAGCCGATGCTGCCGCTGGTTGTAGGCCGGGATGGGGCAGTACGGACACGCGAACTTGCACCCGAACGTCAGAACCAGCGACCCGATCGGGCTGAGCCGGCTCACCCTGCTCCGTGCGAGCGCCCGAGAACCGAGCTTCGTCCCGGCGCTCGGCGGCTCGAGCAGGCCGTACCCGAGTACCGGATGGGGCAGCTCGTCCAGATCACCCAACAGACGCTGAATGCCCGTGTCCACCAGCTCCTCGGGCATCCCGTCGCCGTCCGTGCGGGCATAGACCAGCCCCGGGATCCCATCGAGCATGCCGCCGTTGCGGGCCCGGAGGAACGTTTTTCGCAACGGCTCGTCACCGGCCCGAAGCGTCAGCAGCGCCTCCAGCAGGCTCAGCACCACGAACTCCTCGCCCGTAATGGCCACGTCGGCGCCCCAGCGATCCCTGCGGTCGGCGCTGAACACGTCCCACGGCTCGTAGATCACCTTCGGGCCGCCCGCGATCACCAGCGGCCGGTGCGCCGGGTCGATCCGGCAAACGTCGCGCAGCAGGTCCTTGCAGCATGAGGTGTGAATCTGCATGCTGGAAACCATGAAGATGTCCGGAATGCGTCCGTCGACCTGCATCGACGACGGCCGAAAGTTCGGGTTCCATTGCTGGAGCACGATGCGCGTCTTCTCGAACCCCACGTCGGCCAGCGCCGAACCGATCGCCCGGACCCCGGCTGGCACCATCCGCCGGGCCGCATACACAAACGGCAGCATCCGCGTACGATGGTCGAAGGCGCAGGCGATGACCGTGGTCAGATCGTGCCTGGCCGACAGGCGGCGAAGCCGCGCCCGAAGATCCCGCATCTCACCGGGTCGCAACCGCTCGTCGCCTCGCGCTCGACGTGGCAGCTCCATGATGATCCCTGCCTCTCTAGGACCTGGGGCACCGGGTGTCCGAGCACGCCCTGATCCGTGTTCTTACTTATGGCTTCGGTCGTCCCGTCCGCGCCGGGTACTGACGGGCGAACGGTCCCGTCAATAATACCCGTATCGGCCCGCACCCACCGTCCACGCAACGCAGATGGGACAACAGTATAGCTTTCCCCCCGGGGTTTCGCAACGTCCCCCCGGCCGCAGCCACCGCTGCCGACGATGGCAACCCGAAGGGCGACAATCCCCGGTTTCTTGTGGACAAAGACCCACCGCAGGCCACGAGTAGGGTAGATGGCCATCGGCGCTGAACTACGAGCCGGCTTCGGGGAGGTGCCGGACGCAACCCTGGCCGGCGGCGTGCGCCTTGGAGACCGAGCCGCGTTCGCCGAGTGGTTCGAACCCGCCGACGCGGTGGACCAACCCCTGGCCGACGCCCCGACCGAGGAAGCCTCCCTCAAGGAGGTGGGCGCCAAGCGCCAGCCGCTGATCTTCTTCGCGGTCCTCCTGGCCGACGGCCACGACCCGCAGTACTTCGGCGAAACCGTCCAACCCGGCGACGCGGGAGCCGTGCTCGTGGAATGGACCCTCGACGACGGCCGCACCCGGGCCATCTACGGTGACCTCGAGGCGGCCACCCTGCCGTAGCCATTAGGTATGCTTCCACCATCGGGCTGGGGTCCATCGCCGACGGCACGCGGCCCCAGCCGTGCGCCGGACCCTAGGATGCGTCATCCGCGGCTTTTTTTGCATCGGCCTCGAGATCCTCGGCCAGCCGTCGAATTTCGGGATGCTCACGCACGACGCGCCGGCCCGCGTCGATCAGTTTCTGGACGTCGTGGACCGGAAGGAAGAAGCTCGTGATCATCTCCAGGAGGTCCTCCCGCAGCGCACCGTCCGAGACCTTGTAGAAGTCCACGTCGACGACGTACCCCTCGATTTCCCTCACCGGCCGCCAGTCGTCCAGCGACAGATCCGGACACCGCTCACCGATCATCTCCCGGCACTGGCGCTGCACCTCGCGGGCCAGTGGCTGGGCTTCGAGCAGCGCAAACCGGATCGTCGCCGTCAGGACCGCGCTGTGGGCATGAATGGCCGTGCTCGCGCTTCGTTCTCCTACGGTGAGGATGCCCGGTGATGCGGCTTTTCCTTCGAGCTCCTCCGGGGGGTCCGTTGCCGCGTCCACGATGACAATCGCCAATCGCTTGAGCCGCTCCTGTTCGATCAGTCTCCGCACCGCCCCCGTGCGGAACGACTCGATGAACGCCGTGACCCCGAGGTTGTCCGCCACGCCGCCGTCCAAAAGGTACATGTACCGGTGCCGCCGCCCGTCGATCTCGGCTTCCGCCGTGCGGCCGGCATCGTTCACCAGCAGGGACCGTGCCCAGAGCTCATGTCGTGGCGACCGCGACCGCGGCGGCGCCGCAAGCACCGCCTTTACCGCGTCGTTGAGCGGCTGACCGTGGAAGTACTGCAATCGAAGCGGGCTGAGCAGGATGGGGAATGCAGATGACGCCGCGACCGCCCACCCGACGGGTAACGAGGCGAGGTCCGAACCCAGCAGGTCGAAGTCGTCCTGCGTGAACGCGAACCGATGCCGACGCGTCAAGTCCGTCGCGTTCACCACGATCAGCGGACGACGGTTTCGGTCCAGCAGGTCCTGATAGGTGTGCTCATCGAACACCCGCTGGTTGTAGAATGTGGCCGCGATATCGCTGGTGTCCAGCAGAAAGGATGGAATCAAAAGCAGGTTCTTGGGGCGCAGCAGGTTCAGTAGCAGAAAGAGCTGAACGTTCCGTTCCAGAAAGCGCCGCCGAAATCGCCCGTCGAAGAGCCCCTTGCCCCACAGTCCGTAACCCATGGCCGTGAACGACCCGCCGGAAACCGACGAGATCATGTCCACCTCGTCGAGCATCGTGGCCGGCGAGCCGTCAGCCCGAGCCGTCGGGAGGGTGATCTCATCCAGCCCCATGAGCACGCCGTATGCAAACGCCGCCGCCCGCGTCCCACCGCCCGAAAACGAAACACAAACAAACAGATCGTCCGTGTTCCCGTCGCCGGGATCCAGCGTCTCGAACCGGTAGCCCCGGGCCGGGTCGAAAGTGCCGAGTGCAGAGTTCGGACAGTTCGGCTTGAGGCAGCCCGCCGTCGTCAACAACCCCACGACCGCGTGACAGCACACGGCCGTTCCCACCGTACGCATCTATCTCGCTCCTGTCTTCTGGAAGTCCGGACCGTTCCTCCCCGATGCGCCGCGCCTCATCGTGTATGATGCCCGCCTCCGCGCCGAATGCAAACCTCGGGCACGCCCCGCGTTGTGCCCATGTACGGACCACCGATATAGTTCCTATGGGGACAGGTAGAAGGAGTACGTTGGATGACGTGGCTCGTCGCTTCGGTCGTGGCGGAAACCGTGTCCGACCTGAAGGCCCGATCGCAACGGGCCTGGGCGGCCGGCGCGACCGCCGTCGAGGTCCGGGCCGACGCCTTTCGTGAGCCCCCCGGGGAACTCGCCGAATACCTGCGCGGCGAACACCAACGAACCTGGATCGTGACCCGCCGCAGCGCCGCAGAAGGCGGCCGGTCGACGGACACCGCCGAGCAACGTGCTGCATTCCTAGCCGATGCCGCGACCCGTAACGCTGTTCTGGTCGACTTCGAATTCGCGGACTGGAAGCGGTCTCCAACGGCCCGTGCCCGACTGTCGGCGATCCTGCGGGCCTCGGATTCTCCAGCACCGCGGCTCATTCTCTCCGCCCATCACCTGCAAGACCGGCCCGACGGCGTGGCGTCAGTCGTCGCCGAAATGCTCACCGTCCCGAACGTCGCAGCGGCCAAGATTGCGTATCACGCAGGGCACATTGCTGATTCGTTCGACGCCCTCGACCTGATGCAACGTCACGGCCCGCGGGTCATCGCCATCGCCTTGGGCGACGACGGGCTCTGGACCCGTATTCTGGCCAAGAAGCTCGGCGCCTTCGCAGCGTATGCCGCCCTCGATGCCGAGTCACCTACGGCGCCGGGTCAGCCCACCCTCCACGAGATGGTGAACCGCTACCGCTGGCGCGACCTCGGGCCGGACACGCGGCTCTTCGGCCTCATCGGCGATCCCGTCGCCCACTCCATCAGCCCGCTGCTGCACAACCGCTGGCTCGGCGACGCCAGGATCGACGGCGTCTACCTCCCTCTTCTCGTGCGTCGCAAGGGCGATTGCGTGCGCCGCTTCCTCGATCAATGCCGCCGCCGACGCTGGCTCGATCTGCGCGGTCTCAGCGTCACCATTCCGCACAAGGCAAGCGTGCTTCACTGGGCCGGGAACGACGCGGAGTGGCTCGCTCGCCGCCTCGGCGCTGTCAACACGCTCGTGTTCTCGGGTTCCTCCAGATGCGCCTACAACACCGACTGCTACGCCGCCGTGGATTCGCTCTGCGCCGCCCTCGGCCGCACCCGTCCGCAGTTGCACGGCCTGACGGCCGACGTCCTCGGCTCCGGAGGCGCCGCCCGCGCGTTGGTCTACGCCTTGCCCATGTTCGGTTGCCGCGTCACCGCCTTCGGCCGTTCGTTCGACCGGACCCGCCGCATGGCCGCGGGACTCCAGGCCCAAGCCGCTCCCTGGGACGACCGCGCCGCGGGCCGCGGCGAAGTGCTCATCAATGCCACCCGCGTCGGCATGTGGCCCGACGTCGATGAGTCCCCCATGCCGCCGGACGGCGTTCGACACCGCCGCCTGGTCTTCGACGTTATCTACAATCCGCCGCAAACGAAGCTCCTGCGCGAGGCCGCCGCCGCCGGCGTCGCGACCCTGAACGGCCTCGACATGTTCATCCGCCAGGCCGCCATGCAGTTCGAACTCTGGACCCGTTGCCGCCCGGACAGCGAGTCGGCGCGCGCTCTTGTCCAGCACGCGGCCGCCGCCGAGCCGCCGGCTCCATCCCCCGCGAACGGCGCGATGTCCAGAACCGCCGCAACGCGATCCGACCGAAACGCCGTCGCCCTCATCGGCCTTCGCGGCAGTGGCAAGACGACCGTCGGCCGCGAACTCGCCGCCATGCTCCAGGTGCCGTTTTTTGACACGGACGAGCTCATCACCGTCGAAGCCGGCAAGTCGATCAGCGAGATTTTCGAAACCGAAGGCGAGACGGGTTTCCGTGCCCGGGAGCGCCGGGCCGTGGCCCGCGCGGTCGAAACCGCTCCCTCCGTCATCAGTGTCGGTGGCGGTGCCATACTCGACGCCACGAATGTCACCGCCCTGCGGCGGTCCGCCACCATCATCTGGCTTGCTGCGCCGCCCGAAATCCTCTATGAGCGCATCGCCGCCGACGCCGCGAGCGCCGCGTCACGCCCGGCCCTGACGACCCTCGAGGGCCCCGACGAGTTGGAGCGCTTGCTACAGGAGCGCCGCCCCCAGTACGAATCCGCCGCGGATGTGACCATTCATACCACCGGCCGCACTCCTACCGACCTCGCCCGCCAGATCGTCACCGAAGTCCAAGTGCAAGGCGCGCGCCGCGGCGCCGGCAGGCAGCGCCCCTGACGCACCGCATTTGATCGTTGGCCGGGGCCCACAGGTGGTTCACCGGCACAGCCCCGTACGTCGCGCAAGGAAGAGGGGGAGCAGACGCTCCCCCTCCGGTTACACCGCCTCGGTCAACCGGTCAGTTCGGAACGCAGACCTTGTTCTTGTTGTCCCAGCGACAGCTCGGCTGAGCGTTGCACTGGGTCTTGTTGGTGAACTGCGCGCAGTCCACGACCTGGCACGACGGGTCGGCGTCGCAGTCGCCGGTGGAATCCTGGCAGTCGATCCCGCCGTCGCAGTCGTTGTCCTGTCCGTCGCTGCACGTCGCTCCCGGGACTTCCGCCGACGGCGGTGCGCCACAGTCAACGGCGCAGTTGCAGCTATCCTCCGCGCCGTCGCAGGTCGCGTCGCCACAGCAGTACGACCCGCCGCTGACCGGAACATCGGTGCAGAGCCAGCCGCCCGTGCTGCACGCCGGGTTGCTGCACGAGATCGGATTCTGGCCGTCTCCGTCTCCACAGCAGAACCGGCCCGCCGGGTTGCCGCTCTGCACGCCGTTGCAGTCTGCCGCGCACGACACGCAGTCCTCGCCGTTGCCCGCCTCGCAGACCCCGTTGCCGCAGACCGCGCCGGAGGTCGAGCCCGAGATGCAGTCGGCCGGACAGTTGTTGCAGTCCTCGCCCAGATCGCACGTCCCGTTAATCACGCAGACGAGCGGCACGCAGACGTTATTGACCTCGTCACAGTCCTCGCCGGGACACGGATCGCCGCCCGGCTGGCAGTCGCTTACCGGATGGCAGGTTTCCGCGCCGTTGCAGAACTGGCCGTCGTCGCAGGCGCCGTCGTCGGACACGTTGTCGCACGAGTCGGTGCCTTCGTCGCAAGAGTCGACCGTGCAGCCGACACCGTCGTCACAGTCCACCGCCGAACCCGACTGGCATTGGCCGAACGCGTCGCACGTCTCCGCGCCGTTGCAGAACTGGCCGTCGTCGCATTCACCGTCGGAAAGGCAGTCGCACGGCGGACACGGGCCGCCGCAGTCGATGCGGTCCTCTCCCTGGTTCTGAATCCCGTCGCTGCACGTCGGCGCACCGCAGGCTCCCAGGGCCGAGAGGTCGCTCTCGAAGAACCCGGGCGGCTCGCCGTTACCCTCCGAAAGCCCCGCGAGCCCGTCCACCGGCGCCATCGCCAGATAGCTGATCACGATGGTCCCGTCGAAGCGCATCTCGACCTGAAAGGTGTTGGAATTGGTCGTGCCGTACTCCGGCAGGTTCTGCCACGTCACGACGGCCCGGTCGGCGAGCTGCTTCCAACTGATCGTCCCCCCGGACAGCGGGTTGAAGTCATCGAACAGGGCCGAAATTCGCGGCCGGTCGAAGTGACCGGCGATCGACTCGATGTAGGTGTTGTCGCCGGATCCGAATGTCACGTATCCGTTGCTTCCGACGTAGAACGTCCCGTAGCTCGTACCGTAGAGCGACACCGTCTGCCCCCCGCTCAGGTTGATCACCGCGAACGAATCGTCTCCCAGCGACAGCGGCGTTCCGCCCGCCGGATCCACCGGCAGCACGCTGCTCGGCTCGGCGCACCCCGAGTAATAGTCGATCGACCCGCTCGGCGTGAACGTGAGACTGACGTTGTCCAGATCGTTGTCCGTTCCGAACAGCTCGGTGAAGTAGTTGGGGATGTCCGGCGTATTGAACGTGTAGCACGAGCCGCCGTTGTCGTCACTCCCCGCATTGCCCGCCTCGTCCACGGCGTCAACCGCGTAGAAGTACGTCGAATTCTCCTGCAAACCCGTCAGTTCGACCGAGTGCCCCGTCTGGAGCCCGCTCTCCGACGCCGTCCCGCTCAGCGAGGCGCAACTCATTCCATACCGGACGGAGCCGTTGGCCGCCTCGTCGGTATCGAACGTAACCGTCGCCGAAAACGGCCCGAGGTCCGTCGTCTGCACGCTCGAAATGACCGGCGCGGAGCAGTCCGCCACGGCCGCGTCCGTCACGGGCACGTTGGTCCCGCCGAACCCGTCGTCCGCGTCGATGTACGTCGCGGTGATGCCGTCCCCGTCGGCCACGAGCAGCACACCCGCGGAATCCACCGTGTCGATCGGGACCGATCCGCGGAAATCGGCGGTCTCGGCCCCGGTTTCGGTCAACAGCACGGACTCTCCGCCCGGCTCCGACGTCGAATCCACCGTCACCGAGACCGTCTCCACCAGATTGTCGTCCGTGTTCAGATCACAGTCGATCACCTGGATCTCCGCAGTCGCGGTGCATGGGTACTTGCTCGCGTTGAGGGCGATGGTGCCCGCCGTCGAGCACGCCACGAGATTCGGCGTGGTCGCAACGGAAAACGGCTGCGGCCCGGACGGAACGTCGGTGCCCACGATGTCCACCCGCCACACGCCCGGCGCGGGACCCGCCACGTACACCTGCTCGATGTTGTCCACGGTGTTGGCCTGCGTCTGCACCGCCGGCGCACTCGGGTTCAGCGGATCGAGCGTCCAGGGGTAATGCTGCTGTGACGAGGGATCGAACACCCGCAGATCGAGATCGTTGACCAGCGCCGGGTCGACGTTCGGCGTACCCGGGACGTCATCCCATGCCAGCGTGACCCTGAGCTCCGGATCGCCGGCGCCCACCACGACGAGCACCGAGTATGTCCCGCCCTGATCGACGGTGTTCTCCAGGAAGCTCCCCCCGCGCATGAAGTCGATGGTGTCCTGGATCCGCACCGACCCGTAGCCGAACTGATGATCCGGACCGGCGTTCCCCCGATCGACCGCGTTGTGGGCGAGCAGGATCTTCAGCGTCGCGTTCCGGGGGTCGGGATCGCCCGGGAACTGCGCCCGGAAATCCTGCAACAGCAACGAGAGCAGGCCCGCCACCGTCGGCGCGGCCATCGACGTCCCGCACTTCACGTTGTACGAGGTGTCGCTGGCGGAAGAGCACGAAGTCACGCCGAAGTCACCGCTGCTCTGGCAGCCGGGCCCGGAGATGTCCGGCTTCATCCGGCCGTCGTCCACCGGCCCCCAACTGCTGAACGAGGTCATGGAATCGTCGTTCGAGTTGAGCGCCCCGACGGTGATGTGGTTCTTGGCTCCGGCCGGGGGGGCCGTGCTGTAGTAGTCCCCGTAGCCCTCGATGTCGCACCGGCTGCCCTGTCTCTCGTTGCCGTTGGCCCACGCGATTCGAAACGGGGCTCCGAGCGATCCACGGACGATGGCGTCGATGAGCGCCGACGTGACCCCGTAATTCCCCTGGATCGTGCAGTCGAAGCCGTTGGGCTCGGTGTTAGTGCCGATCGAGTTGTTCGAGATCACGGCGCCGTAGGTGTTGATCGCGGCCGAGTAGTCCGACTCGATGTCGCCCGGATTGCTGTACAGGAAGATTCCCGTGCCGTCGTATTCGAAGCCGTAGGACACGAGGTCCACGCCCGGCGCCATCCCGCCGTAGGCCGGGTTGGCAACACCGCCGCCGCCCACGGTGCAGGCGACGTGCGTCGAATGATCGGACACGCCGGAGGTGTCACCCGCGCCGACGACCAGCCGCCCCTCAAAGTCCACGTGGGTCGCCCGCGCCTGCCCTCCGTCGTAGATCAGCACGTTGACGCCCGATCCGTCGAGTCCGTACGGCGCCGCCTGTACGATGGTCGCCTGCGTAATGATCCGGTTGCTGTCGTTGATCTCGCTCATTCGCGGAAGCGGGTACTCGACCCATTGCACCGCGTCCTCATCCGCCAGCGCCGCGATGTTCGCCTCGGGCACCTCGATCACCAGCCCGTTGATGGATTCGATCGTATCCCGCACGACCGCACCATGACGTTTCACCGCGTCCGTCGCCGTACCCCGCAACGCGACGTCGGGGTGAAACAGCACGTACAGCCCGACCGTCGCGGCGCCCGAGCCCTCCTGCGCAACCACCGCCCAGGCCGGCGACCCGCCGAGCGCGATCCGCGGATCGAGCTTCCAATGACGCTCCACGGCCGCTACGCCGGTCACGAAGTTCATGTGCGACAGGGCCTCGGCATTGAGCGATTCCTTCGCCAATGTGGCAAAGTACGCGTGGTCCCCGAGCGGGGCCTGAAGCCCAATCCCCGCCGCCTGCAACCGCTTGCGCTCGGCTCGAATGACTGGTTGGTCAAACTGCACGACCACGTGCCGTTGCGAATCCGTGCCGAGAAGATCGAGCACCGCGGCCGGAAGCTCGGCAGGCTTGAGCCGCGGAAGCTCCTCTTCACCGAGCCGCCATCGCGGCCCCGCCTCGACCGACGATGTCCAAGAAATACCTGCAACCACCAACCCGAGCGATAAGAGCCAACGAGCTCTTCCCGCTCCACATCGACGACCATCTGTCTTTCTCATGTCACTCCTCCTTTGACCCTGCATTGCGGGCGTTCCTCCGCCGTGCGGCGACGGTCCGGCCCCACGATACGTTGCCCATCCCGGTACGTGTCGCCCGACGACCTCCGCGGCGATCGCCGCGCGCGGCTGCCCCGCGCTTCGTTCGGACATAGTCCTGGACATGCCGAGCTCCGCGCTTGCAGCTTGGGCGCGGAGATTGTGCGAACAGGGATACCTGCTCGCTGCGGGGTTGCGATTCCCTTCAACTCCTCGTTCACGATCCTCTGCCGCGCTGCTCGCGACGCCGCGTACGACGACGCTCGGGCTCGTGAGCCGCGTTGACGCCGGATGTGCTCCGTCGCGGCTTCGACACGGTCGCGAGTATATGGCCCTACCCGCGCCAAGGCCACGGGAAACTGCCACAACCGCACCGCGAAGACTCGTTCTCTCGGCACCGCCACGGAGACCCACGGCCCCCAACGGCCCATTCGCCATGCCGGAGCGCCAGGCTCGACCCTGTGAAATCCGTGTCACGCGACCTCCGGGTCGCCTGATCCGGCGACGCGTCTGGATGCGCGGCAGGGTCGCTGCGCCCCCGATGTCGCCGGTCCTGGAGCCTCCACGCTCAACGAGGAACTCAGTGCGAACGCTCGACGGCGGACGTAGTCTCATCCCGTCCTTTCGCGTCCGCCTTGCGATGCCACGCTCCTTCGTGATTCGTCGTTCGCCGCCGCGCCTTTCCGGTCCATCCCCCGCTCGATACGGTGGCGGGCCGACATGACTCATGGGATGACATCCTCCGCCCGCGTCGCCGTCGCGTGCGATCCGGACTCACCGGCCCTGCACGATGCGGCCGCCGAGCTCGCCGGCCGCCTGGGCCTACAACCGGCTCGCGCGAGTGACCATGCGATGCCCGGCCCGGCGCTGCTCCTTGTCGTAACCCCCGGGCGTCTCGAGCTCCACGATCCGGGCCGCGAAACGGGCGGGCCGCTCTACGCAGACTTCGTCGGCGGACCGACCGGCTTTCGCCGCCTTTCCGGACCCGGCCGGAACCAGCTCATCGGCCGGGCGGTCGGCCTCCGGTGGGGCACCGAAACCGTCCTCGACGCCACGGGGGGGCTTTGCCGGGACGCCTTCCTGCTGGCCTGCCTCGGGTGCCGGGTCATGGCGGTCGAGCGATCCCCCATCCTGTGCGCCATGGTTCACGACGGCGTCGCCCGCGCCCGCCGCCACGACGACAAACGCCTCAACGCCGTGCTCCAGCGCCTGGCGGTGATCAACGCCGACGCCCGCGCCTTCATCGCCGACCTCTGCGAGAACGACCGCCCCGACGTGGTCTACCTGGACCCGATGTACCCCCCGACGAAGGGCACGGCACTGAGCCGCAAGGAGATGCGGATGCTGCGGATGCTCGTCGGCGACGACGCCGATGCTTGCGAATTGCTCGACGTGGCAAGGCAACTCGCGCCAGGGCGCGTCGTCGTTAAGCGCCGCCGTCACGCACCGCCGCTCGCACCCGATCCCGACATCGCGTTCAAGGGCCGAACGGTTCGCTACGACGTGTATCTGCCGAAGTGATGAATCCCACACCGTGCAGGCTGGCTTCCGCGCAGCCAAGCTGACCAAGTGCCAAAGCGTGTCACAAGAAGTCGGCGGATCGCAACCTCAGCTTGCCGCGGCCCTCGGCGCCTCGCCGTTCAGGTCGATCTCCAGCGCCTTGTCGTTGTCCGACACCCGGAAGATGCCCAGCGTGTGCTCCGAGTTCGGCGTGGCCGTCGCGTAGAAGTACTCGATGTTCACGTTCGCCCCGGCCAGCGTCCGCGCGATCCGCGCGAACCCGCCCTCCGTGTTCGGGATCGGGATCGAGATGACCGGAACCTCGACGTACGCCGCACCCGAACCGTCCAGCGCCCGCTTGGCCCCCTCCACGTCGTCCACCACCATCCGCATCGTCCCGATGTCCACCGTGTCCAGCACGGTCATGGCCCGGATGTTGATGCCCTGTTCCGCCAGAGCCCCGCAAACGTGGGCCACGACCCCCGGCCGATTTGCCAGAAACACCGATATTTGCGTCTGAGGTTCGGCACGCAACATCTGATCACCACTCCAGTCGCCCCGGCTGGCCCGCCGTCAAGATGTGACCCGGCGAAACATGCCCGTTCTTGACCGCCACCCGGTGGGCCGAATGCTAGCAACTTCCTCCTCCCCCGACAACCACGCCCCGCATCCGATCCGACGTTGCCGGATCCGCGGCCTCGCGCTAGGATGCCGGATGCCTGCAACCGGTCCGTCGTGGACCGGCGCAGGGCCGGACTCGAAAAACCGCCGCACCCATGACTGTGACGTTCGACGACGCACGTGACGCAATCGGGACCGCCATCGGACGCATCCCCAGCGGCTGCTACGTCATGACCGCCGAGCACGACGCCCGAACCAGTGGCGTGCTTGTATCCTGGGTCCAGCAGGCCGCCTTCGAACCACCCTCGATCTCGGTGTGCCTCAAGCGGGGCCGGCCCATTCAGCCGCTGGTCGACGGCTCAAGACGGTTCCTGCTCCACGCCATTGGCGATCCGCCGACCGCCATGCTCAAGCACTTCGGGAAGGGCTTCTCGCTGGACGAGGACGCCTTCGCGGGGCTGAGGATCGAGCGGACGGAGTTCGGCCCGATGATCGCTGGATGCCTCGCGTACCTGGCCGGCCGCGTAAGGAACAAGGCCGAGGTGGGAGACCACGATCTGTACGCGGCCGAGGTCGTCGCCGCATCGGCCGACGGTCGGGCCAAACCCTACACCCACCTTCGCGCCAGCGGCTTCTCGTACTAACGAGCCGCGGACTTCAGTTTGCGCGGAGCTTACGTCACCCGTAGCGACCGTGTTCCCTGAACTGGTTCAGCCTCCCGTGACCGTGGTCGTCGTCGCAGGATGGCGGGGATCCCGAGAAGCATCAGGATCAGCACCGTCGGCTCCGGCACCACGCCGCCGCTGAAACGCTGCTTCAGCCCGGCCGTGTTCATGGTGAGGGTCTCAATCCGGCCAGGGTCGACACCGAACGCATCGTAAATCCGGTTCTCGATGCGCGTGGGAAGGTCCTGGAGCGCGCTTAGCGCGGCGTCGGATTGATCCCCAAGCACGGCCAGCAGCTTCCCGCGCCCGCTCAGCGACTCGAAGATGTTGGTCTGCCCGCTCGCCTGGAAGAAGGGATCGGTGACGACCGCCAGCACGTCGGCAAAGACGTTCCCACGAATGTCGATCGGCCCGTAGTCGAAGTCGAGCTGCTCCGTGCCCGCGTTGATGATGCCGTCGTCAGTCACACTCTGCTGCGACGAGACCCGCAGGCTGATGTCATAGAAACCCAAGCCGAGGTGCGAGAAGTCGCCGTCCACGAGCACCGAACCCTGGACACTGCGCCGTTGCGCCCCGGCGTCGAACATCACCGTATACGTCAGCGGCGTGGCCGTGCCGTCGCGGCTGAGGTTCGTGCCGAAGGAAACGTCCGTCTGCGACAGGACCCGTCCGCCGGTGGACACCTGGAACGACATCGGGCCGTTCAGCGTCAGCGCCCAAGCCCCGGCGTCCAGCGTGTCGCTGAAGAACCGATTGACGCCGGACACTTCGATTCCGTCGCTGATCGGGTTGTGGAATCCGCGCAGGTCGAAACCCAGCGCGCCGAAGGCGAACGCCGCGTTCTCCACCATGTCGGCCCGCGCACTCGCGGCGACTACGCCCAGCAACGCGGGGCCGACCCCGAGGATCATGGACTTGCGCATCACCATCACTCCCAATGCCCGGAGCGCAGGGCTGTTTCGCCAGCACATCCGGCGCACTACCGTAGTTGTATCGGCAGCCATCTGTCTGGGAACATGCCAAACCGCAGCGCCGGCCCCGCGACGCGGGCCTCCGAGGCTGAAACACGTCCGTTTATCGGCCGTCCCGGGTCCGCCCGCCTACCCCGCCAGCAGTTGCAGGAAATGCGCCGCCGACTTCGCCCCGTTATGGAAGTCGGAAATCGCGAAGTACTCATTCGGGCCATGGGCGTTGCAGTCGGGCATGCAGAAGCCCATCATGATCGACTCCGCCCCCAGCACCTCCTTGAACAGCGGCAGGATCGGCAGCGTCCCGCCTTCGCGGATGAAGACCGGGGCCTTGCCGAAGCCCTTCTCCAGCGCCTTGGCCGCGGCGGTCATGCCCTTCGACTCCATCGGACTCACGTACGCCGAGCACTTGTTGTGGGTGATCACCTCGACGCGAACACCTTCCGGCGCGACCCGCTTGACCGCCTCGTCGAACGCTCGGGAGACCTTGTCGGGATCCTGGTCGGGAACGATCCGCATCGAGACCTTCGCCATGACCTTGGCCGGGATGACGGTCGAAGCGCCGTCGCCGGTGAAGCCGCCGTGCAAGCCGTTGACATCGAGCGTGGGCCGGGCCCAGCGCCGCTCGAGCGTCGTGAAACCCTTCTCGCCGGTCAGCGCCGGAGCCCCCATGCCGGACAGGTAGCCCTTCTCGTCGAACGGCAGCGCCGCCATCCGCTTGCGCTCGTCATCGCTCAACGGGCGGACGTCGTCGTAGAAACCGGGAATGGTAACGCGGTTGTCCGCGTCGCGCACCCGCGAGATGATCGTCGCCAGGGCGTTGCCGGGGTTGGTCAGCGTCCCGCCGAACGATCCACTGTGCAGGTTCTGCTTCGGGCCCGTGACGATGATCTCCTTGTAGATCAGCCCCTTCGTACCGTAGGTGATCGCGGGCGTCGCCTTATCGAATTTGGGCGTGTCCGACAGCACGACGTAGTCGCACGCGAGGCGATCGCGCTCCTTACGCACGACCTTGTCAATGTTCGGCGAGCCGATCTCCTCCTCGCCCTCGATCAGGAACTTGACGCGAACCGGCAGCTGCTTCGCCGCCTTCATCCACGCTGCGGCGGCGATGATGTGGGTCAGGGCCTGACCCTTGTCGTCGGCCGACCCGCGGGCGTAGATGTTGCCCTCGCGGATCGTCGGTTCGAACGGAGGCGACTTCCACAGCGACGTGTCGCCCTCCGGCTGCACGTCATGGTGGCCGTAGACCAGGACCGTCGGCCCCCCGTCGGCCGGGCCGCTGTCCGCCAGCACGCACGGATGCCCCTCCGTCTCGAGAATCTCGGCTTTGATCCCACATCCTCTGAACATCTCGAGCACGAACTCGGCCGCCTTCCGCACGTCGCCCTTGCGGGCCGGGTCCGTCGAGATGCTCGGAATCTTCAGCAGGTCGTTGAGCCGCTGGAGGCTGTTGTCCTTCTCCGATTCGATCTGGGCGATCACCTTGTCGATCATGTGTCTCCCCTTGCTTGCCGTACTGTTGCGGGTTCAGAGTGCGATGCCGGTTCCGTGGACGTTCCAGCGGGAATCGTACCGTGTCGCCGCGGTGCTCGCCAGCGGCCGGCGGGCAGGCATCGAGCGTACCGCATCGGTCCATTGCGCGTGTCCTGGCGCGTACGTCATTGACCCGTCGGTTGCCCGGGGGAACAATGAGGTGCATGGCCACGTCCCTGGAAACCGCAGAGCCGGTCGAGGTTTCCGCGGCTGAGCAATCCGGGCCGGACTGGAGCCTCGTCCCGTTTCAGGTCGGCTGCGCGCGGTGCGGTCACGATCTTCGCGGCCTGAGCGAGCCGAAGTGCCCGGCGTGCGGCTTCGAGTTCGACTGGGCGCAGGCCGTCCCGATCGAACAGCTCACCTGCGGCAAGTGCGGCTATCACCTCTACGGCCTTCAAGAGACGCGATGCCCCGAGTGCGGCGAGGCATTTACCTGGGAGCAGGCCCTCGACGACTACCACCGCCGCTGCAAACCGCTGTTCGAATACCACTGGCGCACGCGCCCGCTGCGGTCGTTCTTCGGGACGTGGTTTCGAGCACTGCGCCCCGGCAGGTTCTGGCGCTTCGTGGAGCTGCACGACCCCGTCCGGCCCGGGCCGATCCTGGCGATGGTCGCAGCCTTCCTTGCCGTGTTTGTCGTGCTCCCGATCCTGTCCACCGGCGTGGAGGACTGGCTCAGGCGTTGGTTCTGGACGACACGCTTTCCGCAACGGGCCTGGATGGCGCCGGGGTTGGCGGACCTGCCTTGGTACGTGCTCGGTGAGCTGCGCAATCCACGTGCGTACTACCTGCTGTGGTCGCTGGCACTCTGGTCGGTCTGCCTCCTGGCGTCGCTGATGATCTTCCGGCAGTCTATGCGGCTGTGCAGAGTGCGCAGCGTGCACGTACTGAGGGTGTGGGCGCTATCCGTGCCGCTGTGGGTGCCGGTCATCGCGTTCGCGGCCGCAACCTACTTCTGCACCGCCCCGGTCCGCGATGCGTATATCGATGAACGAGAGCTGGTCGTTGGGGGGGCGCTGATCCTCTTGGGCATCTGGGCGTATACGCTGTGCCGGGCGTACCGGTTATACCTGCATATGCCGCACAGCGAGGCGGTCGTGGCCGCGGCGCTCCTGGTAGCCTTCCTGGCCTTTCTGTTTCTGGAGCTGGCCACCGTCCCGAATGTGCGCGTTTCGGTCAGCTTCGCCGTGCTCGAGTGGCTGCGTGTCCTGTAGCGTCGTCCCTTGTGGATCACGTTGAGCGTCCCTCGCCGCATTCACGACGCCGCTTGACCTCCATGCGTATGCAACTCAAAACGGCCGATTCCGGTAGGCAGCGCCGATTTTCGCCCGGAGAACGCACGTTTCTTGCCGGCGGCTTCAGCCGCTGGTTGGACGTCGCAGGTGCGCGCCTCCCTGTTCGCGTTGATCCCGTGGCCCGTCAACGCCATCATCGGTCCGGGCTGACGGCTACCAATGGCGGCATGCCTCGCCTAGAATGCGCCGCCAACATGGCGCTTCCGACCCGGCTTTCCAACGAACCGCGGTCCATCCTTGTGGTCCTGCCCACATGGGTGGGGGATCTCGTGATGGCTACGCCTGCGCTTCGCGCCATTCGGGAGCGGTTCGCCCGGGCGCGGATCACGTTTCTCACGCATCCGAATCTCCGTGAGCTTCTGCGAGGCGGGGACTGGATGGATGAGCTTATGGACGACCCGAGCCGCGGGCTTCAACCCGCGCGAACGCTCGTGGGACGGGATGCTCGGACTCGCATGCGCGACCTGCGCCGTCGGCAATTCGATCTGGCGATCCTGCTCCCCAACTCGTTCCGCGCAGCCCTGATGGCTTGGTTGGCCGGGGCAAGGCGGCGGGTCGGCTACGATCGGGACGGCAGGGGCTTCTTGCTGACTGATCGCGTGCCGGTCCGCAATCTCCGGCGGAAAGTCGCCGCGTCGACGTCGCGGGAAGGGATTCCCGCGGGAGGGTGTGCGAGAAAGGACTCTCGCACCAGCGTTCGCGGGGACTTTCGCACCGGCGCCACTCGGGATTCTCGCATCAGCGATCTTCAATCTTCAACCTTCAATCTTCACCCTTCTGTCATCCTCGGTTCCACCTTGCCCGTCAAACCGAGCAAGTATGTTCCCATGCCGCTCGTGGAATATTACGCCGAGCTCACCGAGGCGATCGGCTGCGACCGGCCCGGCGATCGGCTCGAGCTGTTCACCACGCCCGACTGCGACGAGTCGGTCGACGAGCGCCTCTCGTCGCTCGAAATCGGCCACATGCGACCGCTGGTCGTCCTCAGCCCCGGTGCCCGATACGGGGCGGCCAAGTGCTGGATGCCGGACCGCTTCGCCGCCGTCGCCGATCGACTCGTGGAATCCGAGGACGCCGCCGTCATCGTGACCTGCGGGCCGGGCGAGGAGCAGATCGCCCGAACCATCGGCGCCCAAATGAATCGGCCGGGCCACGTCTTCGACAACCCGCGCCTGACGCTCGGCGAGCTCAAGTCCCTGATCCGCCGCTGCGACCTGCTGATCTGCAACGACGCCGGCCCGCGGCACTTCGCCAAGGCGTTCGGCGTCCCGGTCGTCACGGTCTTCGGGCCCACTCATCCCGACTGGACGGCCACCAGCTACGCCGCGGAGCGGATCGTGCGGATCAACGTCGACTGCGGCCCATGCCAGCAACGAACTTGCCCGCTGGGCCACCTCAACTGCATGACAGGTGTCACGGTTGAAATGGTGTTCGAGGCGGCGGCCGGTCTGCTGCACGATCGCGTCAAGCAGGGCGTCGGATGAGCACGGCTTCACCTGCCATCAGCGCCAAGCGGGTGGGCGACTCGGCGGACCGGCTGAACGACCTGACGGTCAACTCCGAGTTCGCTCAACGGCTTCGCAGCGCCGGAATCGATTCGCTGGAAGCGCTCTTCCAGCTCGAAGGCGATCGACTTGACAAGCCCGGTCTGGCCCCCTGGCGGCAGCGCCTCCGTGTACACCTGGGGTCACGCGGCAGCCCGCCAATGGTTGCCTACCTCAAGCGGTACGTCGACCCACCGGCGGCCGCAACGCGGCAGGTCGCCCGAGCGAGCAACGGGCCCCGCAGTCTCGCCGAGCACGAATGGCGATCCATGGTCCAGCTCGCCCGGGACGGAATACACGCTGTGCAACCGATCGCGTTCGGCCACCAGCTTATCGGTCGCCGCGAGCGGCGGAGTGCCGTCCTGACCGCCGCCGTGCCCGGCGAGTCGCTCGAAGCACTGGCCGCACGGTGGACGCTCGACGACCGGTCGTTTGTGCAGTCTCTGATCCGTCCGCTCGCGGACTTGGTCGCCCGTTTCCATGGCCTGGGCTACGTGCATCGGGACCTGTATTTGTCGCACATCTTCCTCGATCGGGGCCGGCCGGTCGATGAGGCGTTCCGTTTGATCGACGTTCAGCGAGTGATGAGGCCGCGATGGCGTAGCGGCCGATGGATCGTGAAGGATCTCGCGGCGCTGAACTTCTCGGCGCCCAGACGCCTGGTCTCCCGGACCGACCGCGTTCGCTGGTTGAAACATTACCTCCAAACGGCGAAGCTGGATGCCGCGGCGCGGCGGCTGGCCTATCGCGTCTTGGGTAAGACGCTTTCGATCCAGCGGCACGAGCGCTCCCGGGTACTCAGCGGCCGGGCGACGCCTTCGACGAACATGTAGGCCATGGCGTCGCACACGCCGGACCCGGACGATCGGAGAGGATCGGAGTTGCGAGTTGCGTTAGTTGCAGAGTGGCTCGACCCGTGGCGCGGCGGGGCGGAGACCTCGACCCTTCAGTTCATCCACCATTTGCAGGGGCACGGCGTCGAGCTGCACGTGTTCACCCGAAGCCGTCCCTCCCCCTCGCCGGGGATGGAGGTGCATACCGTGCCCGGTGCGTCGATGTCCCGCGTCAGGCGCAGTATCACCTTCGCCCACCGCGTCGAACGCGTCCTGGCAACGCTGGACTTCGACGTGGTCCATGCGATCACCCCGCTGCGCGGGGCCGATGTCTATCAGCCGCGCGGTGGAACGATCGCAGAGTCAATCGAGCGCAACCTCGCGATGCGCCGCCGTCCCACGGCCCGGGTGTTCCGAAAGTACGTCGGGCACCTCAACCTCAAACAGCGCCACCTGCTCGCAGCCGAGCGTAGGCTCTTCGCGGACCCGACCGGGCCGCTGATCATCGCCATCTCCGACTACGTGGCCGAGCAGCTCCAACGGCACTACCACCTTCCGCAGGATCGGGTCCGAAAGGTGTTCAACGCCGTGCACGTCGCCCCCGCCCGTCCCCACGACGAGGTACGCTGCCGGGAGATGATTCGCCGCGAATTCGGGCTCGCCGACCACCACCTGGCGGTGCTGTCCGTGGCCCACAATTTCCGGCTCAAAGGCGTTCAACACTGGCTGGAGGCCCTGGCCCGCCTCGTCGGAAGGGGCGTCAGGGATGTTCGCGCCTTCGTCATCGGAAGGGGCGATTCGCAGGTCTGGCATCGGCTTGCCGCCCGCCTTGCGGTGACCGATTTCGTCACGTTCCTCGGCCCCAGCGACCGCGTCGCCCAGATTTATCACGCGGGCGACGTGCTGGTTCATCCGACGTACTACGATCCGTGCAGCCGCGTCGTGCTCGAGGCCATGGTCAGCGGGCTCCCCTGCGTCACCACACGCTGGGACGGGGCCTCTGAGATGATTGTGGACGGCCGCAACGGGTATGTTCTTGCGGAACCGCGAGATATCGACGGGCTCGCGGATCGAATCGAACGGCTCTCGGATCCCGGGCACAGGACGGCGTTGGCCCGGGCGGCTCGGGCCGTAGCCGACCGGGTGAACATGAAACGCCATGCTGCGGAAGTCCTGGCGGTCTATGAGGAATTGCGTACAGCGAAACTGGCCAAGGTGTAGTGCCGGGATTTCTTGCTTGCACGGCGTTGCAAAAAGGAGCCCCAGCCTGCTATGCTACCGGAATCGGACCTGTGAGATTTTCGGGCCCGAGCCGGGATGACGGTAAGCTGCCTGCCTACAATAAGGGCGAGGGGTAACGGCGACTCTGAGTTTGCCTTTCGATCGGCATGACAGGCGTTGAGCTGAAACAGTTGCACGTGCTGCTCCTGGGGCGCGTCGAAGGCGGCGACGAAATCGCTCGTTGGTTCGCTGGGCACGCGAGCGTCGAGCGGGTCGATAGCTTCGAGCAGGCCCTTCAAGCGCTTCGCTCCGAGCCGTTCGATGTCATCATCTCCCGCGCCGCCGACTTCATCCCCTTCCACGAAATCCACTTTACGCGACAAACCGACTCGGTCCTGGACACCGTCAGCCAGGGCGTGTGCATAGTCGGCAGAGACGGCACCATCGAATGGGCCAACCCCAGGATGCTCGCATTCAGCGACGAGGTGCGCAAGCGAGTCTGCCGCTGCTGCGTCGAGACGTTCCAGTGGGCGGAACAGGCCGTCGGAAGCGGGGCCGAGCAGCTTCGAGGACGGCGATTCAGAATCTCGGCCGCCTCGAACGCATCGTTCGAAGTGACCGCCACCCCCGTGATCGACCTGGAAAGGCATGTCACCCGCGTGGCGGCGGTCCTTTGGGACACGCTCGGCGGCCAGCGCTTGCAGTACAGGATCGACGCGATCGACCGCGCCGGCCGCGAGCTGCTCAGCCTCGAGGTTCGTCAGTTCGCCCGCCTCGATACGAAAGAGCGGCTGGCACGGCTCGACGAACGCATCCGCGCCGGCGTCCGCGAACTCCTTCAGTTCGAAAGCTTCGAGATCTTCGTGTTGGACCGCGGAACCGGAAGCCTCGTGCCGGTGCTCAGCTCCGGAATCCCCGCGGATCGCATCGCCGTCGAGCTCAGCGCTACCGGCGACGGCAACGGCATCTGCGGCTACGTCGCCGCCCACGCGCGGAGCTACATCTGCCCCGACACCGCCAACGACGCGCGATACCTCCCCGGGATCGATCACGCTCGGTCATCCCTCACCGTGCCGCTCATCCTGCACGAAGAAGTGGTCGGCGTGGCCAATTTCGAGAGTACGACGCTCGCGGCGTTCAACGAGGACGACCGCCAGTTTGCCGAGCTGTTCGGCCGCTACGTCGCCCTCGCCCTTCAGATCCTCGAGTTGCTCGTCTCAGAGGGCCAGACGGCCACCGGCAGGTTCAGCTCCGACGTGCTCGTGGAAATCAACGGCCCGCTCAACGACATCGTCACCGAAGTCGAGAACCTGATCGAGGACTACATCGGGCACGACGATCTCCGCCATCGGCTTCGCACCATCTCGGAAAACTCCGTCCGCATCCGCGACCGCATCAAGGACCTCGCCGAGCGAAAACCCTGCGTCGTGGGCAGCGCCTCGAAGCCCGAGCCGGGCGACCCCGTCCTGGAAGGTAAACGCGTACTCCTCGTCGACGACGAGGAGATAATCCGCGAAACCGTACGCGATGTCCTCTCCGGCTGCGGCTGCCGGGTCACGGCGGTGGAGAACGGACTGCGCGCCGTCGAGCTCCTCGGCCGCGAACCGTTCGACCTCGTGCTCAGCGACATCAAGCTGCCCGGGAAGAACGGGTACGAGGTCTTCGCCACCGCCAAGCAGGCCAACGCCGCGGTGCCCGTGATCCTCATGACAGGGTTCGGCTACGATCCCAACCACGCCATCGTGCGTGCGCATCGCGAGGGCCTCTCGGCCGTGCTCTTCAAGCCGTTCAAGGTCGACCAGCTCGTCGGCGAGGTGCGCACCGCGCTCGAATCCGTAACGCAGCCGTAACACCACGCCGCCGACCTTCCGCGATCCGACAACCACCCGCCGCGCGGACCGTCAACCCCGATCCAATAGAGTTTGCGGAGCGTAGATCCTGACAGGATTGCAGCCTCGGTTGCGTCTACGACTCGTCCCTGTACTTTAGTGCGCGTTTCTCGAACGGGTGGGTTCGTCGCCTGCGGATACGCTGTTTTGCGGGGCGCGCCGCACGACCGTCGTCGGCGAATGACCCGCGGCGCTCCGCCTCGAATCCTCTCGACCCCCGGGCGGCGCGCAGGTTGGCAATTGGCGGTACGCGGCCCGGCGCGCGGGCAGACGGTTCAGGAGCGATTGGCCATGACGACAGCGGCGTCCTGGGATATCAAACGCGTAAGCGAACAGGTCCACGATCGAAGCGAGCCGTTTCGCCGCCTGCTCGATCAGATGCACCGCGTGATCGTCGGTCAGGACACCCTGCTCCACCGCATGCTCGTCGGGTTGCTCTCCAACGGGCACCTCCTGATCGAGGGCGTGCCCGGGCTGGCCAAGACCACGGCCGTCGCCTGCCTCGCCCGCGGCATTCACACCGGCTTCCAACGCCTCCAGTTCACCCCCGACCTGCTTCCGGCAGACCTGATCGGCACGCTCATCTACCGGCCCAATGACGGCACCTTCGCCGTCCAGAAGGGCCCGATCTTCTCGAACATCATTCTCGCCGACGAGATCAACCGCGCCCCGGCCAAGGTCCAGTCGGCCCTGCTCGAAGCCATGCAGGAACGGCAGGTCACCATCGGCAAGGAGAGCTTCAAGCTCGACGAGCCGTTCCTGGTGCTCGCCACGCAGAACCCCATCGAGCAGGAAGGCACCTATCCGCTGCCCGAGGCCCAGGTCGACCGCTTTATGCTCAAGCTCCTCGTCGGATACCCCACGAAGGACGAGGAGCGGAAGATCCTCGACCGCATGGCCATGACCGCCCCGACCCTCGATATCGAGCCGGTCATGTCGCCGTCGGACATCGGCGAGGCCCGCCACGTCGTCGACCTGATCTACATCGACGACAAGATTAAGGACTACATCGTCGACCTGACCTTCGCGACGCGCGAGCCGCGGAGCTTCAACCTGCCGATCTCGGACTGGATTCAGTACGGCGCGTCTCCGCGGGCCACGCTGGCCATGACCGTCGGCGCCAAGGCCTGCGCCTTCCTGGCCGGGCGGGGATACGTCACCCCGCAGGACGTCAAGACCGTCGCCCCCGACGTCCTCCGCCACCGCATCATCGTAACCTACGAAGCGGAAGCGGAAGAGAAGACCAGCGAGGACGTCGTCCGCGCCGTCCTCGACCACGTGCCGGTGCCGTGAAAAACACCGAAATACCGAAACGCCGAAATGCGGACGGGATTACATACCGGACGGTTGAGCGAAGGCAGTGCTGGGACGGGATCGCTCGGGTGATTCCGATGGATGAATTCAAATGGGGCGATTGACCGGTGATCTGAAAGAGGGGACGCTGCGGTTCGCAGCGGTCGTGCTGACCGCTGTGAAGGGTCTCCCCAACGAGCCTCGCGCCTGGGTGCTCGTCAAACAGCTTACGCGCTCAGCCAGTTCCATTGGGGCAAACGTCTGGGAAGCTGACACCGCCCAGACCGATTCCGAACTCGCTCATATCGTCAACATCGCCCGCAAGGAGGCTGGCGAGACGGCATTCTGGCTCGAGCTTACCCGCCGCTTAGAGATGGCACTGGATCCTCCGCCCGCGGAGTTGGCGCGCGAGGCGGATGAAATCCAGCGCGTACTGTCCAGGATCGTCCGTAAGACGCAGGAGCATATCCGTGAAACGAGACGATAGTCGTTGTCCATCGGGAACGGCGAGCTACGACCTCCGGTTTCGGCGTTTCGGCGTTTCGGCATCTCGGCGTTTGGCACGCGGTCTCAGCCACGCTTGGGTCATTGGACGCGGCGGGCCATGATACCGAAAGAGTTGTTGAAGAAGGTCCGCCAGATCCAGATCCGCACCCTGCGCACCGTCAACGACGTGCTCGCCGGCCAATATCATTCCGCCTTCCGCGGCCGCGGGATGGAGTTCGAGGAGGTCAGCCCCTACCAGATCGGCGATGATGTGCGCCTCATCGACTGGAACGTCTCCGCTCGCTACGGCGAACCCTTCATCAAGAAATTCCGCGAGGAGCGCGAGCTGACCGTCATGCTGGTGGTCGACGCCAGCCCTTCGGGCCTGTTCGGCAGCGTCGGTGAGTTCAAGCTGGACGTCGCCGCCGAGCTTTGTGCCGTGCTTGCCTTCTCGGCGATCCGCAGCAACGACAAAGTCGGGCTGATCCTGTTCACCGATCATGTCGAGAAGTACGTCCCGGCCAAGAAGGGCACCAAGCACGTCCTGCGGATCGTCCGTGAGCTCCTTTATCACGAGCCCGAAGGATGCGGAACGGACATCGCCGAGGCCCTCAGTTTCCTCAACCGGGTCACCGTCCGCAGGTCCGTCTGCTTCCTGGTCAGCGACTTCTTTGCCCACGACTACGAACACGCCCTTCGCGTCGCCCGCCGCCGCCACGACCTGATCCCGATTATCATCAGCGACCCCCGCGAGTGCGAACTCCCCGACGTCGGCGTGATCGAGATGCACGACCCGGAGACCGGCGAGCTGGCCGTGGTGGACACCGCGAGCCGCCGCGTTCGCCGCGAGTACGCCCGAAGAACCGCACGCCGCGCCGAACGCCGCCGGACAATGTTCCGCCGTATGGACACCGAGACAATCGCCGTCCGTACCGACCAGTCCTACGTCGAGCCCCTGGTGCGGTTCTTCCGAAAACGTGAGCTGCGCCGATGAAAACGAGCGCCATCCAGCTTCCGGGGATTCGGGCCGGGGCTTCGGCCGGCCTCGTGCCGCGAAAGCCGCCGAGCCCCGGACCCAAGCCCGCGGACACGCCTGGCGAACAGGGCGGCCGAAGCGACGTTCCACACGCCGGCCGCGGGCCGTCGCGTCCCGAGCCGTGGCGTCGCGTGGCGAGGATCCTGCTCACGGTGATGTGCCTCACGTTGCTGCCCGCGCTCCACGGTTGCGATGGCCGGAATGCCGACACTGGTGACGAGACGCAGTTCGTGAAGTCCGCGACCGACGGGCCGGTCGACGTCATGCTCATTGTCGCCGCCGATCGGTTGGCCCTCGACACGCCCGCCGAAGCCCGTGTCGAGGTGATCGCCGACCGCGGCGTCACGGTTGAAGTCGAGAACTTCCGCCAGGCGCTGGCCGCGAGTGAGAAACGCTACGAGTACCAGGTCATCGAGGTTGCCGAGGAAACGGCGAAGCCGATCGACGGAGGCAGGCTGCGCTGGAGCTATCGGTACCGCCTGGAGTTCTTCCTCCCCGGCGAGTTCGAACTACCGCCGGCCCGCGTCAAATACCTGCCCTCCCCCGATGGCGCTGCGTCTCGCCCCGACGCCCAGGAAGCGACGAACACCCTGCCGGGCCCGGATGACGCCTGGCGCGACGTCGCGACCGAGCCGCTCACCATCACGGTGCTCGACACGCGGGCCGCACCGCCGACAGAGGAGGAACTGCGGAACGTGGCCACCCTCGACCCCGTTGACCTGCCGGGCGTCTGGAGCCGGTGGTGGTGGCTCGGTCTGTTGCTCGCGGCTGTACTCGTTGCCGTGGTTGTCCTGCTCACACGCAGCGTGGCCCGCCGGCGCATCGTCCTGGCGCCCCCGATTCCGGCCGACGTGTGGGCCCGCCGGCAAATCGCCGCACTGCTCGCCGAAGACTTGATCGGAAAACGGCGGATCCAGGAATTCTACTACCGCCTCAGCCACATCGTCCGCGGGTACATCGAGCGCCGTTTCGCGGTCTCCGCCCCGGAGATGACCACCGAGGAGTTCCTGCTCACGGCGTCCGCCGACCGCCGATTCGACCGCCGCCACACCGAGCAGCTCGACCGTTTCCTCGGGGCCTGCGATCTCGTCAAATACGCATGCCACCAACCCGGCAGCGGTGAGATCGACGGCATGTTGAACGAGGCCAAGCGCTTCATAGAGGATACGCGGGAACGGATCGCACCCGACGGCCGGCACGCGCCGCCCGCGGGCGCCGTGCAGGAGCGCGCCGCATGATGGAGTATCTCAGTGATCGCCTGGCGCCCGGGCCGCTCTTCGGCTGGCTGGGCATCGTGTTCCTGCTGCTCGTGCCCGTGGTCTGGGCCTTCTCGCTGACCATGCGGCGAAAACCGGCAATCCGATTCAGCGCCGTCGCGGACGCTGTGTCAATCCGACCCTCGTGGGCGATGCGGACGCGATGGCTCCTGCCGCTGTTGCGCACGCTCGCGATCATGGCGTTGGTCGTGGCCCTCGCCCGGCCCCAGGCCGGCGGTGAGTACCACGACGTGCGTGAAGGCATCGCCATCCAGATGGTGCTCGACGTCTCCGGAAGCATGGCCGAGGAGGACTTTGTCATCGACGGCCGGCCCGCCCGCCGGCTCGACGCCGTGAAGAAAGTCTTCGAGGACTTCGTTTTGGGAACCGGGCCGCTCGGCGGCCGCGGAAACGACCTGATCGGCATGACCACCTTCGCAATGTACGCCGACACCGTCTGTCCCCTGACCGTCGATCACGGAAGTCTCATCGACCTCCTCGAAGAAACCGAGATTCCCGGCTGGATCGACGCCCGCCAGGTACGCGAAGACATGGAGGCGGGCCACACCGCCCTGGGCGAAGCCATCACGCTGGCAACCGACGACTTGCGCCGGGCCGGCGAGCAGGCCGTCGCCGGCGTGCCCGGCGCCGAGGCCGCAAAGAGCCGCGTCTTGATCCTCCTCACCGACGGCCGCGATAACCCCGCCCCCAACCCGGACGTTGAACCGCCGAACCCCGTCGAAGCCGCCAAGGTCGCCGCGACCCTCGGCATCAAGATCTACACCATCGGCGCCGTCGGCCACGGGCAACGCGGCGGTTTCGCTTCCATCTTTCGCGCCCGGGCCGGTGTGGACGAAGAAACCTTGCAGCGTGTCGCCCGCGCCACCGGCGGTCAATACTTCCGGGCCACGGACGTCGACTCGCTGCGGACGATTTACGAGGAAATCGACGCTCTCGAGCGCCGCCGCACCGGACAGCGCACCTTCCACGACGACGTGCGCGCCGCAAACGTGGCCATGTGGGCGGCGCTGGGCCTGATCATGACCGAGCTGCTCCTGGTCAACACCCGATACCGGCGAATACCATGAGATCGCAGCCGATCTACCCCTGGCCGACCTGGTTGTTCTGGACCGTCGCACTGCCGGTGGCCCTGATCGCCCTCGGCGCGACCATCGTCGCTACGACCGGCGTGGATGTCCTGCTGTTCGACCGGGCTGACCTCTGGTGGCTCGCCATCCTGGGGCCCGCCGCCGGCTGTGTCTTCCTCTACGGCGTCTCACGGCGACGGCGGGCACTCGAACGGTTCGCCTCCGCGCGGCTGGCCCCCCTGTTGACGCGGCGGATGAGCGCGGGACGCCCGGCGATGCGGGCGGGTCTGTTGGTCCTCGCGGTGCTGCTGATCGTCGCGGGACTGCTCGGCCCGCGATGGGGCATGTACTTGCATGAGCAGAAGGTCCGCGGTGTCGACATCGTCGTCGCCTTGGATGTCTCGCGTTCCATGCTCGCCCAGGACGTTCGCCCCAACCGGCTGGAGCTCGCCAAGCAGCGGATCCGCGAGCAGCTCACCGAGCGGGCCGTCTTCTCCGGCGCACATCGGCTGGCCCTGATCGCCTTTGCCGGCTCCACGTCGCTGCGGCTGCCCCTGAGCACCGACCATCAGGCCTTCCGCCAGAAGCTCGACGCCGTGCACGTGGGCAGCGCCCCGCGCGGCGGAACCTCGATCGCCGCCGCGATCCAGAAGGGCATCGACCTGCTGTCACACTCGCCCGAGGAGGCGACGAAACTCATCATGGTGTTCACCGACGGCGAGGACCATGAGGGCGACGCCGCGGAACTCGCCCGCGCCGCCTTCAACGAGGCGGGCATTCGAGTCTACACCATCGGCGTCGGCGATCCGACCCTGACCGTCGGGGCACAAGTCCCCGGCCCCAACGGAGGACTCGACAAACCACTGGTGCACAACGGCCAGATCGTCTTCTCGAAGCTGGACCTCCCCGCGCTGGCCGCGATCGCCGAGGCTGGCAACGGGCGGAGCATCGTACTCGGTGATCTGCACCAGTTGGTCGATGCGATCGCACGGATGCGCAAGACCGAGCTCAGCACCGAAGAGCGGATGCGCCACAAGCCGCAGTACCAGTGGTTCGTGGCGGCGGCGGTTCTCCTCCTCCTCCTGGAGTCCACCGTCGGCGAAAGCCGCCGCGACCAGGGCCTCCAACGTACCCGAGTCTGGCAGCAGGAGGCCGCGGCATGACCCGCTTGACGCATGCGCTTGCTTCGCTCCTGCTTCTTCTCCCCGCCAACGTCCTGGCGCAGGAAGACGCGGCGGTGCCGCCGGACCTTAGCGCTCGCGAGGCCGTTAAGCAGGGAAACCGGCTCCTCGACGCGGCTGAGCCGGCCAGAGCCGTCGACTTTTACCGCCACGCCGCAACGCGGCAGCCCGACTCGCGCGAGATCGCCTTCGATGAAGGGCTGGCCCTCTATCAACTCGGCCGCTACGAGGAGGCGCGGCGGAAATTCCAGGAGGCCGCGGCCGGCAAGGCCGACGCACTCGCCGATGACGCGATCTACAGCGAGGGCACGTCGTACCATGCCGAGGCCCTGACCAACCCCGAGGACCCCAAGGCCGCCGTCGCCCGGCTCGAAGCGGCCATGCAACGTTACCAAAGCGTGCTCGCCGGCCGCCCCGATCATCAGGCCGCACGCGATGCCAACTACAAGGCCGGAATGCTCTGGCGGCGGTTGAAGGAACAAATGCAGCAGCAACAGCAGCAGTCCCAACCCTCCGATCAGAACCAGGAGAACGACGACCAGGATCAACAACCGCAGGAGCAGCAACCGCAGGATCAACAACAGCAGGACCAACAGGAACAGCAGTCTCAATCTCAACAGGACAACGACTCGTCCGAGCAACAGCAACAGCAGGACACACAATCTGACAACGAGCAGCAACGGCAGCAGGACGAACCGAACGAGGAATCACAGGAGGCGCAACAGCAGGCCGCGGAGGCGCAGCAGGAGCAGATCTCGCGCGAGCAGGCGGAGCGCAAGCTCCGCGAGATGATGCAGGCCGTCAGGCAGCGGAAGAAGGACCGTCGCGAGCCGCCGCAGTTGATCCGCGTCAAGCCCGTGGATAAGGACTGGTAGGTGTCATCGGCATTCGCAATATCAGCCGGCGCGCGTGGGGGCGCCGGCAGGCGACTCGTACCGCCCTGGCTGCTCGCGGGCGCCCTCATTCCCGCTCTGACGTCTACCCCGGCCGCCGCTCAAGAGCGCCGTGCCGAGTTGCGCCTCGGCGCTACCGTACTGGAACTTGGCGAGGCCGTGGACGGCCAGCTCGTGCTGACCAACACCGCCGCGCCGGAATTGCCCCAGGTCCGCACGCCGGACGGCATCGACCTGCGGATCACCAACGCCTTTCCCAGCCAGAGCACGCAAATGCAATGGGTCAACGGCCGCTCCTCACAACACACCACGTACGTCTACCCTGTCCGACTCACCGCCCGGAAAGTCGGTCGCTACACGATCCCGCCGATCGCCGTCCAGGCCGGAGGCCAGACCTACCGTACCGACCCCGTACAGGTCACCGTGCGCGAGACCGAAACCGACGCCTCGCCAACGGGCGACCGATACATCTTCGTCGAGCTCAGCGTCGAGCCCACCGAGGTCTACGTCACCGAAACCGTCACCGCGACGTTGGTCATCGGCATCCGCAAAGTTCAGCTCGGCGGACAGGTCTACGACGTAGACCTGCTCCGCGACGTGCTCGACGTGCGCAGCTCCCAGCTCTCCGTCTTCGGCGGCTCGCAGGCCCGCGAGAGCACCAAGTGGATCACCGACTCCAACGGCGAGCGACACATCTACGCCGTCTACACCGTCCAGACCCAGCTCACCGCCGAGCAGGTCGGCCCGATGCCGATCGGCCCCGTCTTCCTCAAGGCCCAGTATCCGACCGCCTTGCGCCGCGGCTTTTTCGGCGGGCTCGAGGTGTCCCGAGCCAGACCCGAAAGCGCCCGGGCCGATGCGATCACCGTTGCCGTCAAGTCACCGCCGATGGCCGGCCGCCCAGCCGATTTTGCCGGTGCCATCGGCCGATTCAACATGGGCGTGACCGCGAAGCCGAGCCGCGTCGAGAAGGGACAGCCGGTGACACTCACGATCGCGATCGAAGGCGACCCCATCGAGAGCGTCGCCGGGCCCGATCTTGCGGCGAACGCGGAGCTGGTCAGCCGCTTCGACTTCGCCCGCGACGAGCTCGTCGGCGACCTCGAAGGCCGCGCCAAGCTCTTCCGCCGCGCCATCTTCCCCAAGCAACAGGGCACGCAGGGAATCCCGCCGATCTCCTGGTCGTACTTCGATCCCGACGACGAGCGCTACCACACACTCCAGAGCGAAGCGATCCCGATCACCGTCGACCCTCCGTCCGCAGGCTCCACCGCGATCATCCTCGCCGACACCGCTACGGAAAACGGCGCCGCGCCCACCAGGCTCACCGTCCTCGCCGGAGGCATCTCACCGAACTACGTCGACGCAGAGCAGCTCCTGGCGAATCAGACCTTCACGCTCCGCTCGCTCCCCGGTACGCTGCTGCTCGGGCTGCCGCCGATGTTGTGCCTCTTCGCGATGCTGACCTCACGATACCGGGAGCGCGTCCGCGGCGACGCGGCTTTCGCCCGCAGACGCGGCGCTCAACGACGCGCCCGTGCCGCCCTCCGCAGGGCCCTCAACGGTGATCCCGCCCAAGACCCGCTGCACGGCGTCTCCGCCGCCTTCGCCGAGTACATCAGCGACCGCTTCAACATGCCGCCGGGCCGGGTCACCTCCGACGAACTTGGTTCCGTGCTGGCCCAACAGGGCATCGACGATGGCGTGATTCGGGAAATCACGGAGTTCTTTGAAACCTGCGACGCGGGCCGGTTCATGCCCGGCGCGAACCATGCCATCTCACCCGAGCTCGCCGCGCAACGCGTGCGAGCCTGGATCCGACGGCTCGAGCGAACAGGGAGGTAACCGGCATTGTCGGGTCTGCGTTGCTGTCTGATCTCCGCTGCGTTCGCCCTCGCGACGACACCCGTGATCCACGGGCAACTCCTCGGCGCCCGCCCGGAAGTTGAACTCCACCATGCGCTCGCCGAGTTCGACCAGGCCCAGGAGCTCCTCCCGCAAAACCCCGCACGCGCCCGCCGGTTCCTGCAATCCTCAGCCCAGCGCATGCACAGCCTGATCGCCGCCGGCATCCGCAACGGCTACCTCGAGTACAACCTCGGCAACTGCTATCTGCTCGCCGGCGATGTCGGCCGCGCCATCCTGCACTATCGCCGCGCCCAGCAATGGATCCCGCGTGATCCGCTCCTGGCCGACAACCTCCGCGAAGCCCGCGCCCGCTGCCTCGTTCAGATACCGCCAACCAGAACCAGCACCGTGCTGCGAAGTGTCTTCTTCTGGCACTACGACACCGCAGTCGCGGGCCGGGCCGCGCTCGCCCTCGTCGGCTACGTGTCCTTCTGGGGCCTGCTCGCCCTCGCCATGACGACCCACCGCCGATGGGCGACGGTCTTGACGATCGCCGTCGGCGCCCTGGCCGCCGCGCTGGCCTGCTCCGTCGCCATCACGCAGTGGTCGCAGCGAAACCAGCCCCCCGGCGTCGTCACCGCCATGGACGTGTCCGTCCAGAAGGGCCCCGGAGCGCAATACCAGCGCCGGTTCGAGCAGCCCCTGCAACCCGGGGTCGAGTTCACGGTCCTCGAGCGACGAGGCGCATGGTGGCGAATCCTGCTGCCCGACGGCCAGTCCGGCTGGGTCGACAGTACCGCCGCTGAACTCGTACCCGACGGCTCCGCCTGAGCCTGCGGATTCGCCGACCCCGGCCGCCGACCCGCCGACGCGGCCCGCGCCGCTCTTGTCTTGCCGCCTCGAATCCTGGTACACTGCGTCGCGACGGTCGCCCTCGGTCGCGCAACACCGGGGTCGGCCTGGGCCGTCCCGATAGAGCCGCATGCATGGCCGCGAAGATCGTCGGAATCGTCTGTCTGGTGCTTCTGCCGCTCAGCGCTTTCGCATGGCGTGCCAGCTACAGCACCCCGCTCCAACGCCGCTACGACGTCACCGTGTACAAGTCCCTCCGAGTCTACCTCAAGGACGGAGTCTGCGGCCTGCGACTGTTGACCATGCCGACCAAAACCGCAGCCAAGAGCACCTTCGAAGCCTCACTCGCTTTCAACGCCCTCCCCGCCAACCGCTCGCTCCTGCTAACCTCCGAGAGGCAGGGACCTTACCGCGTGACCTGGCTCGTATTCCCCTTCTGGCTGACCACCGCGATGTTGACCATCGGCGGCGTCGTGCCCCTCGTCCGCGGGCCGGTGGTCCAAGGCTGGCGCCGCTGGCGGGGCCTGTGCATCGACTGCGGCTACGACCTCACCGGCAACCGCTCCGGCCGCTGCCCCGAATGCGGCCACCGCTTCCGGTAGCCACCACGCGGTACGCGGGTATCACCCTGCCAATCCGCCCGGATTCCTCATCCCGTTCTCAGACATTTCTAAGGTTAATCTCCCTGCACTCCGCCCAACCCGCCGCGTAGCATCCCCGCGGGCGGGATCTGCCGCACGGAACGAACCATGGGACGAGCACATGACAAGGAGAACCCACATGACCGTCGGATCAAGACGCGAGTTCATCGGCAACTGCCTTTCGGGCCTCGGTGCCGCCGGGTGCTCGGCATGGATCGTAGGATGCGACCGGGCGGAGCCCGCGGCACCGGAACCGGCCGGCTCGGCCCGAGACCACTTTCTTGACGCTGTGCGATCCGGCGACGTTGCCGCTGTGACGGCCCTCCTCGGCCGAGATCACGCCCTGCTTAGCACCCGCGATCGGGACGGCCGAACCGCCTTTGCCCTCGCCTACCTCTCCCGACATCCGAAGATCGGCGAGCTGCTGCGCGAGAAGGGCTACCAACCCGACCTGCACGAAGCCGCCCTGGCGCTCGACTGGGGCCGGCTCGAGACCCTGGCGAAAGACGCGCCCGGACTGATCAATCAGGATCACCCCATCGGCGGCAGCGCCATGTACGCCGCCGCGTTCGGCGGAGCGGGGAACAAGATCTGGCGCGTCTATCAGTACGGCGGCGAGCCTGACCCGCAGGAACGATCCACGGGCCGCCCCGCCTTGATGGCTGCGCTCGAACATCCCGACCTGCTCACCGCGGAAAGCACCGCCGCTATGCTCCTCGGAAACGGCGCAGCACCGAACCCGACGCATGCCGGAGTGCTGTCGCCGCTCCACGTGGCGGCCGCCCGCGGGAGCGACATGATCGTCGAGATGCTCATTCGCAAGGGCGCCGACCTCAACGCCACCGACCAGGACGGGCGGACGGCCCTGGACGTGGCCGAGCGAAACCGCCACGACGAAATCGCCACCCTCTTGAGGAACAACGCCGCCCTCCCCCGCGACCACTCCACCTCCCGCCTCGCCTACGACGTCAACGGCAACCCCTTCAAGCCCGGCAGCCTCGACACCTTCTCCGTCATCGCCCGCAATGACATCGTCGGCGCTGCACACTTCAACTTCGAGCTCGTCAAGTACACCGTCGAGGAGCATCCCGACCTCGCCAAGGCCATCGCCACGACCACCGAGGTCTCCGTCGAGGCCTGCGCCCACACCGGCCGCCTCCCCATCGTCGAGTACCTGCTCGAACATGGCGCGCCGTATTCGCTGCCCACGGCCGTCATGCGGAACGACGTGAAACGCGCCAAGGAGCTCCTCGCCGAGGACCCCAAACGGATCAACGAACGCGGACCGCACGACTTCGCACTCCTCTGGTACCCCGTCATCGGCGGCGGCCTGCTCGAGCTCGCCGAGCTGCTCCTCCTAGCCGGGGCGAACGTCGAACACCAGCACCACCTCGGCACTACTGCCCTGCACTGGGCCGTCCGCGGTGGACAGCGTGACATGGCGGCCCTTCTCATCGACAATGGAGCCGACGTAAACCGCGTCGGACGCAAGTTCGATCAGCAGGGCGAGACACCCTTGCAGACCGCAGCCAAATCCGGCCGCAACGAAATCGCCGACCTGCTGAAGGCCAAGGGGGCGAAATCCTAAGCCGATCCGACACGGCGCCACGGGACGAGGAGAACGATTGACCCAACCCGTCGAACTCGGCGACTTCACATTCCACGCTGACACCGGTGAGCTGCATCGAAGTACCGCCGGTGACGGCCCGCGCAGCGTGCATCGCCTCGCCCCCCAGCCGGCCCGCCTGCTCTCTATGCTCATCGAACAGCCGGGCCGAATCGTCACACGCGAGGAAATCCGTCAGCGCCTCTGGCCCGACGTGACCGTCGACTTCGAACAGGGCCTGCACTTCTGCGTGCGGCAGATCCGCGCCGCCCTCGGCGACACCGCCGACAACCCGCGGTACATCGAAACCCTTCCGCGAAGGGGCTATCGCCTGATCGTCAACGGCGTCGGCGACGCCGGCCCGACCGACACCGCGCCGCGACGATCACGCCGATGGCTCGTACTCGCGGCAATCTTCTTCGCCGCTGTGCTGACCGTCGCATGGATCGCGGCGGCTCCCCGAACGCATCCGATCCGCGTGGCCATCATGCCCTTCGAGCCAACGGCCGAAATGCAGCTCGCCCTCGGCACCGCCCCGATCGCCGAGCTACTGTTGGCGAAGTTGACCGAAGCCGACTCACCCGCCCTCGGCATCATCGGGCCGACAACGACGCAGGCCTACGCCGCAGATGCGGAGAGCCACCGCCGCCTCATCGCGGACTTCGACATCGAATACCTCGTCAACGCCCGCTTCGCCGTCACCGACGACGGCCCCTTCATGCTCGCCGAGCTGATCCGCGCCACCGACGGCGTCCACGTCTGGGTCGCCCGCTTCACCGACTTCGACAGCCCGACCGAAATCGCCGAAACGATCGTAAAGAACGTTGTCCCTCGCCTGAACAACGCGACCGGATCCGAACTGCGCCCATAAGACAGCGGTCCTCCTTCGCACCGTTACCGCGTGTTCCCGACGGTCGGGTGGCATGCCCGGCCCCAGGGCGGGCATGTCGACGTCAGATCTGTAGCCGCGCCTCCTCGCCATCGACCGAAGCCGGAGGCTCATAGAACGCGCCGGGGCGGGCAATGCACTTCCGCCGGTTCACTTCCCGCAGTAATCGATGATCCGCGCGATCTCCCGCCGCAGGTCCTTGCGCGGCACGATCCGGTCCACGAACCCGTGCTGAAGCATGAACTCGGAAGTCTGAAACCCCTCCGGCAACTCCGCGTTGATCGTATTCGCGATCACCCGCGGGCCGGCGAACCCGATCATCGCCTTCGGCTCCGCCAGGATCACGTCGCCCAGGCTCGCGAAGCTCGCCGCCACTCCCGCCGTAGTCGGGTCCGTGCACACCACGATGTACAGCCCGCCCGCCTGATCCAGCTTCGCCAGCGCCGCCGCCGTCTTCGCCATCTGCACCAGCGAGACCATCCCCTCCTGCATCCGCGCCCCCCCCGACGCCGTCACCATCACCAGCGGCAGGTTCTCCTCGATCGCCCGCTCGATCGCCCGCGTCACCTTCTCCCCGACCACCGCCCCCATCGAGGCCATGATGAAATGCGGATTCATCACCCCCAGAATGACCGCCCGCCCGCGGATGAACGCCTTCCCCACGACCGCCGCCTCGGTCTCGCCCGTCTTCTCCTGCTCGCGCTTCAGCCGCTCCTTGTAGGGGATGCGATCCTTGAAATTCAGCGGGTCCGTCGAGCGGAGGTCCGCGGCGAACTCCTCGAACGTGTCCGGATCGACGAGCTGCGCGATACGCGTCCGGGCGTCGATCCGCCGGTGGTGCCCGCACTCCGGGCACACCTGGAGCGCCTCGACGACCTCCTTCTCGTAGATCATGTGCTCGCACCGTTCACACCGGGTCCACAACCCGGCCGGCACGCCCGTACGATCTTCCGCCATGTCCGGCTCTCACCCTGGGGCACCGGCTTCCAACCGGTGCAACCTACTCCACAAGCTGATATTTCAGCGGCTCCGCCTGCATCATCGACCGGAGCTTCTCCAGCTCGGCCGACTCCATCATGCACCGCACCAGCCCGAAAGCAAGCGGCCCCAGCACCACCACGAAGCTCTTGCCCGCCTGCTTCTGCGTGACCTCGTTCACCGCATCGCGGAGCCGTTCCAGAGCGTCGACCGCCGCCTCACCGTCCGGCGGCGCTGCGCTGGTCGGGTCGCTCCACCACTTCTTGAACACCTTGGCGTAGCGCCGCTTGAGCTCCTGATCGGTCAGCCCCGCCCAAAGCCCGGTGTTCATCTCCGCAAGCTCTTCCACGATTCTATGCCGGACGTTGCACCGCTCGGCGATGTTCCGGGCCGTCTCGATGCCCGCCTGCTCGTTGCTTGAATAGACCGCCTTGATCGTCGTGGTCGCGAGTTTGTCCGACCACGCTTCCGCCTGCATGCGCCCCGCATCGCTCAACGGAAGCGGCGCCCGACCGGAAAAACGCCCGGCCTCGCTCCAACTCGTTTTCGCCCACGGAACCAGCAGAATCGAACCCACGCCCACCACCTCATTTCTTGAAGCCATCATGTACCACGACGCCGCTCGGTCAACAATCTGCCCACCCCGCAACCGGCCCGGCGAGGCGGTTTTCGCGATTTCGGGTCCGCCCGCCCGCCGGGACCCGCCGTTTCCGCCCCGCGATGCGGAGTGCCCGGCGGGGTGAAGAAAATTTCGATTTCGAGCTTGCCGCGATGCATAGTTTGGAGTATGTTCGGTATAGGGCAATTCGCCTCGGAAGGGATTTGTATGGGGCGCCGAAACGACCATGCCGGGCCCGGCTGCTTGGCGCTTGGCTGCCCGGCCGGCGCCGAAGCTCATTGGGCCCCGGAGGCAGGGCCAGCGCACATTAGAAACACTACGAAAATAGGACCTTCAGGGGGTGGCTTTTTCGGGAATCGCGCCTCCACGCGCCGTCTTTCGCCGAAAACGCCGTTGAAATAGTGGTTTTTTCGTGCGCTGGCCCTGGCCCGGGAGGGGCCCCGGAGGGGCCTCGGATGGTAGCCACGGGTGGAGCGCCGCGCGGGCCCAGCCCCGCGACGCGGAACCCGTGGAACAGGTCTCGTTTTCGGTACGCCGCCCCGAAGGGGCGGAGGAAGGCAACGGCACGAGAGTCGGACTCCCTGGTGCGAGAATCCCCGGTGCGAGAATCCCTGGTGCGAGAATCCCTGGTGCAAGAATCCCCGGTGCGAGAATCCTCTATCGCACCTTCCTCCGGCGGGAATCCTTTCCCGCTCCCTCTCGTCGCACCTCTTCCTGGCGGGAATCCCTTCCCGCCTCACCACGAAAGCTCGTCCCCACACCCCGAACCGATCGACCACTTGCGCAGACGGCTCGAACGCTACCAGCGCCGCCGCGCCCGCCGCGCCGGATGGACCCGCCGCTTCGTCTCCACTTCAGTGCCAGAGCTTGACACTTTGCTGCCCCACGGCGGCCTCCCATGCGGGGCCGTCACCGAGTTGCTCTCGGAAGCCCCCGGCGTCGGAGCCCTGTCGCTGGCCATCCGCATCGCGGCCCCCCTCCTTACCAAGGAGGGGACGGGGGAGGTTCGTTCCTCTTTTAGTAACGATTACACGGCCGGGTGGCATGGCCGCACAAATGGGTGGCATGGCCGGCCGAAGGGCGATGGGTGGCATGGCCGGCCGAAGGGCGATGGGTGGCATGGCCGGCCGAAGGGCGATGGGTGGCATGGCCGGCCGAAGGG
>Ga0214472_10000302_pt1 | contig 63700 bp, 65 predicted proteins | sample RVTome_6_FD_207662 | JGI IMG/M metagenome (GOLD analysis project Ga0214472, IMG submission 207662) | Soil microbial communities from uranium-contaminated site in the Upper Colorado River Basin, Wyoming, United States - RVT140D175 | ecosystem: Environmental > Terrestrial > Soil > Contaminated >...
CTTATATAACACTATTCAACAACAACTGAACCTGAAATCCAATGACAGAAAAACTCTTTAATGCTGCAAAAAAACACATCCCGGGCGGAGTCAATTCGCCGGTACGCGCTTTCAAATCAGTGACGGGCACCCCGGTTTTTTTTAAAAAAGCCAGCGGGGCTTATATTTATGATACAGAAGACAAAAAATATATTGATTATGTAGGCTCATGGGGTCCCATGGTGCTTGGACATGCCCATCCGGAGGTGATCAATAATGTTCGGGAAGCGGCCAGCAATGGCCTGAGTTTTGGTGCACCAACCGAAATCGAAACACAGATGGCTGACAAGATCTGCGAACTCATGCCTAACATCGAAAAAGTACGCATGGTCAGTTCCGGAACCGAAGCGGCCATGAGCGCTATCCGGCTGGCCCGCGGCTTTACCGATAGGGACAAGATTGTAAAATTCGAAGGTTGTTATCACGGCCATGCTGATTCGCTACTGGTGAAGGCGGGCTCTGGTGCTTTGACCCTGGGTATTCCCACTTCACCAGGCGTCCCTGCAGATCTCGCCCAACACACGATCACACTCAGTTTTAATAATCCTGATCAAGTCAATAATATTTTTTCTGAAATCGGTGAGCAGATCGCCGCCATCATCGTGGAACCGGTGGCCGGGAACATGAACTGCGTTCCAGGCACACAGAATTTCCTGGATACGCTACGTACTGTTTGTGATAAATACCAAAGCGTGCTGATCTTTGATGAAGTCATGTCCGGCTTCCGTGTGGCTCTGGGCGGGGCCCAATCCATATACAACATCAAACCGGATCTGACAGTACTGGGCAAGGTGATCGGCGGCGGTATGCCGGTGGGTGCTTTTGGCGGCCGTACACAAATCATGGATCAGATTGCCCCGGATGGTCCGGTCTACCAGGCCGGTACATTATCCGGTAATCCGGTGGCCATGGCAGCGGGACTTACGACACTCAATCTCGTTTCACGATCCGGTTTTTTTGAGAAACTTTCGAATAGAACAAAAAAACTGGTGATAGGTCTGCAGCAAGTGGCTGACACATCAGATATACCCTTTACCACCAATGCCACAGGCGGGATGTTTGGTTTGTTTTTCAGCAAGGAGCAACAGATATCAAACTTTGATCAGGTCATGGCCTGCAACAAGGAACGCTTCAACAAATTTTTTCACGGCATGCTGGAAAAGGGAATATACCTTGCCCCTTCCGCTTTCGAAGCCGGGTTTGTTTCAGGCGCACACACGGAACAGGACATTGAAACAACAATTCAGATTGCCGACGAAGTGCTGAAGTCGCTCTAATAATAAACTGGCACTCTATTTTTTATGGAACAAACTGCGCTATACCGTCACGGAATGACCAGTCGATGTCCCGGTTCTCGACAATACTGATAAGTACATTGGCGGGCTCTATCCCCGGATCACGGGCAAGGTTCTCGACAACTTTCTGGTAAAACGCCCTTTTCGCCTCCGGTGCGCGGCCACTGCGCATAATCAGAAACATCATGACCCGATCACCGGTACGGGATTGATATTCAAGACAATGAGGTTCGTGTTCGGTAATGATCTGGTAGCGGTCATCATCCGGAAATCCCATCGTTTCAATCACTGCTGAATTCACACCATCAGCTATCGCCTTGATATATTCCGGTGACTTGCCTTTCAAAACTGAAATGTTAACTAATGGCATACGCTATTCCCCATATTTTTGATTATTGAACTACAGACTGCTGGCATGATGACAAACCCGAGCCCTTCAGGATTATCCCCGATAACCCTGTCGCGGGGCATAGTTTAACTTAATTTCAGGAAGATATTACTTATCAATCAGTACTTCTGTTGATTTGACTACGGCCCTGACCTCATCACCTGCCTTTAATCCCAATGATTCTGCGGAGGTGCGAGTGATAGCTGAGACGAATTCTAAGGGACCAACCGTAATGACCACCTCGGCCATGACACCACCCAGAGTAACCGATTTGACTATACCTTTGAATTGATTACGTGCTGACAGCATACTTTCTCCTCCTTTATTCCGGATACTTTATAAACAGGTTAGACGAGGGATTACTTAAAAACCAGAATTTTATTATTTACCAAGATACGTATCTGACAAAACATCACAATAGCTAAAATATTTCGCAACAAATACTATACATTTAACCAGACGACCTGAAACATGAGGGCAGTATTATGCGTTATGAACTCTATTACTGGCCCGGCATCCAGGGCCGCGGTGAATTTATCCGGCTCGCACTCGAAGAAGCCAGCGCTGATTATACGGATGTTGCCCGTCTGTCAGGTCGCGGCGAGGGCATGACCGCAATGATGTATTTTCTCGAAAATACCAAAATCAACTGTCCGCCGTTTGCCCCACCTTTTCTCAAGGCCGGGAAGAAATTGATTGCCCAGACCGCCAATATCCTGCAATTCCTGGGGCCACGGCTGGGCCTGGTACCGAAGACTGAAGCATCCCGGTTTTGGGCACATCAACTGCAATTGACGATTGCTGACTTTGTCGGGGAAATCCACGATGTGCACCATCCAGTCTCTGGCAGTCTCTATTATCACCAGCAGAAAAATGAAGCGAAACGCCGTGCAGGTTTTTTCACCAGCGAACGAATACCGAAATTTCTGGGTTATTTCGAGCGCGTACTCCGAGGTAATACAAAAGGCAGCAACTACATGCTTGGACACAGAATGTCCTATGTGGACCTGTCCATATTCCAGCTCATCGCCGGCCTGCGCTACGCTTTTCCGAAAAAGATAATGAAACTGGAATCCGAATACCCACGATTAGTTACATTACACGACAGGATTGCCAGTCGTCCAAACATCACTGTCTATCTGTCATCAGATCGCCGCATACCGTTCAACAACAACGACGTCTTCAGATACTATCCGGAACTGGATACATAAAATGTGGAAATAAAACTTAATTTTTCAAACAGCAGTATTTCCTGGTTATTTTACGGAATCTGATTAAAAGAATTGTACGCTCCCGTTTACAGTCACAGTAATTTTACTCATCCCCGCTTCCACAGATGGAGCTAGTGAACTATCCATGGCCATGGTTTTCATTGCCCGTTCATACATGATCGGTGGCTGATAACCGCCGGAATTAATGTTGATATTGACTATGCGGTGGCTTTTCTGATCCATGTGTTTGCCAACAATAGCGACTCTTTCCTTGAAGGCCACCATGGCCTCTTCTATCAGGTCATTTTCATGTTGCTTACGGGTGGCATCGGTGGGACTGAAAGTCATCTGCCTGACCTGTAACTGCTCCTGCAACTTGCCCACCAGTTCTGTCAGGCCGGCCATATTTTCACTCCTGATTTCCACCTGCTGGCTGCTGCGCCAGCCGGAAATGGTTTGCTTGTTGTAAATTGGCCAGGTCTGGTAGTTGCCTGTTTTGCTGTTCACGTCTTTGTAAGTCTTTATGATGTCCAATGCCCATTGCATGTCCTTGTTGATATCCTGGCTGATACTGGCTGCATTGCTGCCTTCATGTTCGGTGGCCAGAATAACGGTCATCTGATCATTAGGAATCTCACGTTCGGCCTCTGCCTGCAGGTTTATAACATTAAACAACGTTTCAGCCTCATGGGCATTGACCGGAAGCGTCAAGACAAGGACTAGGCAAGTTAGCAGATAGCAGTATAATTTATTATTCATTGCGGTTTTCCCTGCATTATAAAATGTCCACTTATAAACGAAAAACCCGCCATGGCGGGTTTTTGTATTTAAAGGTTTTTAGCTAACCGGTTTCCAGCTTCCATCCGGCTGTCTGCAAGCGGTGCCATTAATTTCCTCATATTCCCCGTCCACGTAAATGGTTTGGGTGAAATCACGGCATGGCGTGCCGTCGGCGGAAGTATAGGTTCTGGTTGGGGTAATTTTGCCGGAATGACCGCTATCTGGATTGGTCCAGGTCGCTGTCTGACCGGTTTTTTGTGTTTCCAACGAATTCTGGGTGGTATCGTAATGTTGCTGCTGATCCTTGCAGGACATGGATTTGCCTATCCTGTTGCCCAGGAACCCGCCCGCTACCACACCAGCCCCTATGGCAACCTTATTACCTGTACCACCACCAATTTGTGAACCCACCAGACCCCCCAGCGCCGCACCTGCCAATGTTCCCAGGATTTCGCCGCCGCTGGTTTCCCCCTGCTGGCATTCCGCACGGGCAGCAGAGGAAATAAAAAAAAGACAAAACATTGTGAATAAAATCACCTGCTTATTCATACTCATGTCCTCACAAATATAATTGATATTTTAATAATAATCAGTATAGCGCCTTAACCGCCTGGGTGAATAGATTCTGTGTCACAGATTAAATTAATTTTTCTGCAGAAACCAAAATGCCATCTTCATCAGCATAAAGATAGTGGCCGGGGGTGAAAGTCACTCCGGCAAAGGTCACCGAGATGTCCCGGTCTCCCGCGCCCTTTTTCACGCTCTTGCGCGGATTGGTTGCCAGTGCCTTGACGCCAATATCAATAGTAATAATCACGGCGGAGTCCCGGATACACCCGGATACGACTATGCCTGCCCAGCCATTGTCCTTGCCGAGTTGTGCCAGCAGATCCCCGACGAGCGCACAACGCAGTGATTCACCGCCATCAATGACCAGCACCCTGCCTTCGCCATTTTCTTCGAGGGTGGCCCGAACCAGCGAGTTGTCTTCATGCACTTTAACTGTGGCAATCACTCCATGAAATTTCAACTGGCCGCCAAAATCATTGAACAGGGGTTGTGCAACCTGCAGTTTCTCACCATATTCATCATATAAATCTGCTGTCGTGAAGCTCATGGTTTTCTACCTTGTTTTATATCAAGTTCTGAATAAAATTGCGGCCGCCGGTCACGCAGCACATCATTTAACGGCGTGATACTCTTGTCACGCGCCAGCATGGGATCGATATCTGTGACCAGGAGTTCATCACGTTGTGATTTTGCCCGATAAATCAGTGTGCCACCCGGTGCCACGATCTGGCTGCGCCCGGTAAACCTGAGATTCCCATGTGGCCGCTTGTCATAACCATAACGGTTGGTAGTAATAGCATAGACCTTGTTTTCCAGACAACGTGTGAGCATGGTCTGCTGGCAATATCCCAATACCAGGTTGGATGGATGACAGATGATGTCCACACCCTGCAGGGCAAGCACCCGCGTGACTTCCGGGAACACCCAGTCAAAACAGATCATCATCCCTAACCGGACACTGCCTATTTTGTTGACCTGCAAAGGGATATCGCCGTCATCAAACCATTTTGTTTCTTCATTGAATAGATGGATTTTGCGATAAACGTGTTCAACCCCTCTAGGACCTATCAACAGGGCACTGTTGAAATATTTATCCTTGGACTTTTCAGTAAATCCTGTGACCAGATACAGTTTCTTTTTCTTACAAAGTGCCGTCAATGCATCAACTGTGGATGATTTTCCCGGTTCCTCGGCCAGTGTCTTTACCTCGGTGCGATCCTTAAAGTAATAACCGGTAAAAGCAAGTTCCGGTAATACAATCAGATCCGCCTGCACATCACCGAGTTTTTTCACCACCTTGTTAAGGTTATGACTGACATTACCAAACACAGGCCGGTATTGATAAAACCCGATTCTCATTTATTAGTGTCTCGTGGCTGGTACTAATGTTTGTGTTTTTTGGGCCGCTTCCATTTTACATCCGTTTTCTGTTCCGTCCGGCTGATGGCCAGGACTCCGTTCTCCACGTCCTTGACGACTGTGGTGCCTGCAGCAATGGTGGCACCTGCACCGATCCTGACTGGCGCAATGAGCTGCGTATCTGAACCGATGAAAACATCATCTTCGATGATGGTCTTGTGTTTGTTGGCACCATCATAGTTACAGGTGATGGTCCCTGCACCAACATTTACATCCTTACCGATTTCACTGTCACCGACATAACTCAGGTGGTTGATCTTGGATCCCTTGCCGATCTGCGATTTCTTCACCTCGACAAAATTACCGATATGTACATTATCATCAAGCAGTGTATCGGGACGGATACGGGCAAAAGGTCCGATACGGCAACCATTACCGATGATGGCATTTTCTATCACGCTGTTGGCCCTGATTTCCACATTATCACCGATTATTGTTTCCTTGATGCAGCAGTTGGCACCAATCGTTACGTTATGGCCTATCTTCAAACGGCCCTCAAGCAGGACATTGATATCTATCATAATGTCCTGCCCAATCTCCACATCACCCCTCAGGTCAAAACGCGATGGATCCATAATACTGACACCCCTGCGCATCAGTTGATGTGCCTGTATGAGTTGATAATAGCGTTCCAGCTCTGAAAGTTGTGCCCGGTCATTGATCCCGCGAATCTCTACAGCAGATCCCGGGTTAATGGTACTGACGGTGATGCCTTCATTGACTGCCATTTCAACGATGTCGGTCAGATAAAATTCTTTCTGTTTATTTTTGTTTTTTAATGCCTTTATCCACCGTTTCAGCGGTCCTGCAGCAACTACCATAATGCCGGTGTTAATCTCGCAAATAGATCGTTCTTCACCTTCAGCATCCTTCTCCTCGACAATGCGGACCACATCACCAATATCATTACGAACAATGCGGCCATAACCGGCGGGAGTATCAATATAAGATGTAAGCAAACTAAAGCCGCTTTCACTCGCTGCCCGTTCAAGTTTATGCAGAGTGTCAGAAGTGATCATGGGAATATCACCATACAGAATCATAACGTGATGTTGGTCCGGGATTTGAGGCAAGACCTGTTTCACGGCATGTCCTGTACCAAGCTGTTTTTTCTGCAGTATCCATTCCACATCCAGTTCAGCGTGCGCTTTTTTAACCTGGTCACCCCCGTAACCATAAACCACATATACTTGCCGGTGATTAACCAGACTGGCCGAATAATAAACATGCTCCAGCATGGTTTTGCCAGCCAACCGGTGCAATACCTTGGGAAGTTCGGATCGCATACGTAAGCCCTGACCGGCAGCAAGAATGATGATGGATAGACTCATATTGATATGGTATCCGATTGTATAAGTATGGTGCTAGAGGCTACTGTTTGACCAGGTGTGAAACAGGATGAAAAGATGCAGGCTAGTGAAAAGTGATCGGTTTTGCCTGTCGCGTGTCACCTCTCACAAATTTATTAACTAATGCAATTAACGGCCAGAACGTTTACGTAACCGCTGGATTGCCTTTAACTGGGCCACTGTCTCTGCCAACTGGGCCTGTGCAGCGGCGTAATCAATTTCAGCTTCGCGATCATGCAGTGCTCTTTCAGCTTCTTCCTTGGCCTTTAACACTGCGGTTTCATCCAGATCAACAGCCCTGGCCGCCGTATCTGATAACACCGTTACCACATGGGGCTGTATCTCCAGTATTCCACCAGAAACATAAAACGATTCTTCCTTCCCATCCGGTAACAGGACCCTGACTTCTCCCGGTTTCAGGCGTGTTACCAATGGTGCATGGCGGGGGGCAATACCGACTTCACCCATAACAGCGGGCGCAAAGACCATTTCTGCCAAACCTGAAAAGATCGCTTTCTCTGCGCTAACGATATCAACGTGAATAGTCATGGCCATAGTTTCATATATACCTGCTGTAAATTACATCTTTTTGGCTTTTTCAACAGCTTCTTCGATTGAACCAACCATATAGAATGCCTGTTCCGGGAGACTGTCGTAATCACCATTGACGATACCCTGGAAACCCTTGATTGTATCTTTCAATGCAACATATTTACCGGGAGCTCCTGTGAAGACTTCTGCCACGAAATAGGGTTGCGATAAAAAGCGCTGGATCTTGCGGGCGCGTGCGACAGTCAACTTGTCATCTTCCGACAATTCATCCATGCCTAGAATGGCGATAATGTCACGCAATTCCTTGTAACGCTGGAGAGTATTCTGAACCGCACGTGTTGTATCATAATGTTCCTGACCCACAACCAGCGGGTCCAGTTGGCGGCTGGTCGAATCGAGTGGATCCACAGCAGGGTAGATACCCAGTTCTGCAATCTGCCTGGACAATACAACTGTTGCATCCAGGTGGGCAAAGGTTGTTGCCGGAGATGGATCTGTCAAGTCATCCGCCGGTACATAGATTGCCTGAATGGAGGTAATGGAACCTGACTTGGTTGAAGTAATACGTTCCTGCAACCTGCCCATTTCTTCTGCCAGGGTGGGCTGATAACCCACAGCGGATGGCATGCGTCCAAGCAAAGCTGAACACTCTACTCCCGCCAGAGTAAAACGATATATATTATCAACGAAGAACAATACATCTCGCCCTTCATCCCGGAATTTTTCTGCCAGGGTTAGTCCTGTCAGTCCGACCCGTAGCCTGTTACCGGGCGGTTCATTCATCTGGCCATAGACCATGGAGACTTTATCGAGCACACCGGCATCTGTCATTTCGTGATAGAAGTCATTTCCTTCACGGGTACGTTCTCCTACGCCGGCAAATACAGAAAGGCCCGAATGTGCCTTGGCAATATTATTAATCAGTTCCATCATGTTTACAGTTTTGCCAACACCGGCGCCGCCAAACAGTCCAATTTTGCCACCCTTGGCAAAGGGACAAATCAAATCAATGACCTTGATACCTGTCTCCAGTAATTCTGTAGACGGACTCAATTCGATAAATTTCGGAGCGTCACGGTGAATACTCCATTTTTCATCACTGTTGATCTCTCCTTTTTCATCAATTGCACGGCCCAATACATTCATAATACGGCCCAGGGTTTTTACACCAACAGGCACCGTGATTGGCGCTTCAGTATTATTTACTTTCAGGCCGCGTTTCAGACCATCTGTTGAACCCAGTGCAATAGTCCGTACTACACCATCACCCAGTTGTTGCTGTACTTCGAGGGTAGTATCAACACCTTTTTCATCAACAACCAGGGCATGAAAAATATTGGGTATGGATTCTCTCGGAAATTCAACATCAACTACAGCGCCGATAATTTGTACGATGTTTCCAGAACTCATTTTTTTAGTTCCTCTTTCAATTTACATATTGAACATATTTAATTTATTAAATTCTTTTCTTGTGTCACACATGAATATAGAAGTCAGGAGACAGAATCCAAAATAATCTTTTTTTTATATTCTGACTACTGAATTCTGTATTCTTTATTTACACTGCCGCCGCACCGCCAACAATTTCGGACAGTTCCTGGGTAATAGCAGCCTGACGTGCCTTGTTATAAATCAATTGTAATTCGTCGATTAACTTACCAGCATTATCCGAGGCGCTTTTCATGGCAACCATACGTGCAGATTGTTCACTGGCGATATTTTCAATCACCCCCTTATAAACCAATGATTCGATATAGCGTTGCATTAATTGGTCCAGCACTTCCTTGGCCTCCGGTTCATAGATATAGTCCCAATGATGTTTAAGCTCTTCTTCTTCGCTGGGTTTTACCGGCAACAATTGTTCAATTACAGGTGTTTGTGTCATTGAATTTATAAAGTTATTAGATACCAGGTAGAGTTGATCTATTTTTGCTTCCGTAAAGGCATCGAGCATAATTTTAACAGTGCCAATCAAGCTCTCCACACTTGGTTCATCGCCCAAATGGGTCGCTTGTCCGACGATATTACCCCCTATACGATTAAAGAACCCAACGGCCTTTGCCCCGATAATTACCAAATCAAGTTCAATATCCTGGTTGTTCCATTCCTTCATCCGGCGCAGAACTTCACGAAACAGGTTTGAATTCAAGCCACCACATAAACCACGATCAGTCGATACAATAATAAGGCCGATACGTTTTATCTCTTCCCGCCCTGTCAGATATGTATGATGATATTCAGGATGTGCCTGGCCAACATGTCTAATGACATTATGTATCTTGCTTGCATAGGGACGTGCAGCCAGCATGCGTTCCTGCGCTTTACGCATTTTACTTGCTGCGACCATTTCCATGGCCTTGGTGATCTTTTGTGTATTCTTGACACTGGCGATCTTGGTCCTTATTTCCTTAGCTGCTGCCATTAATTTGTCCCATGCTGTCTGTTATGGTTATTCTTTCTGGTTTCCTGTGACCCTTAGGTATCATTACCAGGTTGTATGATCCTTCTTGAATTCCTCGATACTGTTCTTCAAAGCTGTATCTATGTCATCAGTAAATTCACCAGTATCGTTGATCTGTTTTATAAGATCGCTCTTGTTACTGTTCATAAAATTATGCAGTGCATGCTCAAAATCTCCGATCTTTTCCAGTGCAATATCGTCAAGATAACCACGCTCTGCAGCATAAAGACTGACAGCCATATTGGCGATTGACATGGGTGAATACTGTTTCTGTTTCATGAGTTCCATAACACGCTGGCCACGCTCGAGTTGTGCACGTGTTGCTTCATCAAGATCAGAAGCAAACTGTGAAAAAGCAGCCAACTCGCGATATTGGGCCAGGGCCAGACGTACACCACCACCCAGTTTCTTGATAATCTTGGTCTGTGCTGCGCCACCTACGCGTGATACCGATAAACCGGCATTGATCGCCGGACGAAAACCGGAGTTGAAAAGATCTGTTTCAAGAAAGATCTGGCCATCTGTAATCGAGATCACATTGGTCGGCACGAAGGCCGATACGTCTCCGGCCTGTGTTTCAATGATTGGTAAAGCAGTCAGTGACCCTGTCTTGCCTTTGACCTTTCCACCCGTAATCTTTTCAACATAGTCAGCATTGATACGTGAAGCACGCTCAAGCAGACGGGAGTGCAGATAAAAAACATCACCGGGATAGGCCTCACGCCCGGGAGGACGTCTTAACAGAAGTGAAACCTGGCGATAGGCCCAGGCCTGCTTTGTCAGATCGTCATAAATGATAAGAGCATCCTCACCCCTGTCGCGGAAAAACTCGCCCATGGCACAACCTGAATAAGGGGCAATATATTGCATGGCAGCCGAATCAGAAGCGGTGGCAGCGACAACTATTGTGTGTTCCATCGCGCCATGTTCTTCCAGTTTACGGATGACAACGTTGATTGATGATGCTTTTTGACCAATGGCTACATAAATACATTTGATACCGGTTCCCTTCTGGTTAATGATGGTATCGATTGCCACTGCTGTTTTTCCTGTCTGGCGATCGCCGATAATCAATTCACGCTGACCACGACCGATTGGCACCATGGAATCAATGGACTTGAGGCCCGTCTGTACCGGTTGAGCCACAGACTTGCGCGCGATAACACCTGGGGCTATCTTTTCAATTGGAGAAGATTCCTTACAACCCAGGTCACCCTTGCCATCAATCGGATTACCCAGAGAATCAACCACGCGACCCAGTAATTCTTCGCCGACGGGCACCTCCAGAATACGCTTGGTACATTTAACGATATCACCTTCAGTAATATGTACGTAGTTACCTAAAACCACGGCACCCACGGAATCACGTTCAAGGTTCAATGCCAGTCCATAGGTATTCCCGGGGAATTCGATCATTTCTCCCTGCATGACGTCGCTTAACCCGTGAATTCTGGCAATACCATCAGACAAACTGACGACAGTACCTTCGGTACGGGCTTCGGCCTCAAGATCCAGACCCTGAATTTTCTTTTTAATCAGTTCACTGATTTCTGTTGCACTGATAGACATGATTATTCCTCGTTATATCCTGTTACGGTTGTTACCGATTATCTCAAATATAAAATGTTATTCAGCCAATGTATTGCCCAGGTGCTTCAACCTGCCTCTGATAGAGGCATCAATGACAGAGTCTCCGGCGCGGATCACTGCACCACCAATCAGGGATTTATCTGTCCGGGTACTGATTTCAATTTTCTTGCCCAGGCGCTTGCCCATGGCATCTGCTATTTTTTGTTGCTGAGCTGACTCCAGTGGATAAGCGGAAACAACTTCAACTTCAGCAATCCCCTCTGAGTCCATACGTTTTTCTTCAAACAACGTAAAGATATGTGGTGCAAGCGGCAAGCGTCTGGCATTGACAAGTACCTTGACAAAATTCTTGCCATAATCAGAAAGATATTTACCACATACGTCAAGCACGATATCTGTTAGTGTTGTGCTGTTCAGTCTTGGATTATCCAGGATGACCTGCATTTGCGGATCGGAAACTACCTGGCTTAAAACACGAAGCATGGCAGACCAGTCCTTCAGCTTGCCTTCATCCCGTGCCTGTTCGAAAGCGGCCACTGCATAAGGCCGAGCCAGTGTGGTTTTTTCCTGCATGGCTATGTCCTACAGGTCGGCACTGATTTTATCCAGCACTTCCTTATGCACATTCTGATCAACCTCACGCATCAGAATCTGCTCGGCACCGGCAACTGCCAGTAATGTGACCTGTTGGCGTAGTTCTTCTCTCACCTGCTGGCGCACCTGATCAATCTCTGCACGCGCCGCTGTAAGGATTCGATTTCCTTCAGTGCGAGCATCATCCTTGGCCTCATCGACTATCTCATCATGCCTTTTCTGTGCCTGATTGATGATCTCAACAGCCTTGGCCTTGGCTTCCTTAACCAGTTCCACAAAGCGTTGCTTGGCAAGCTCAAGTTCCTGATGACCTTTTTCACCAGCGGCAAGTCCATCAGCAATCGCTTTTTTGCGTTGTTCCAATGCATTGATGATAGGAGGCCAGATAAACTTCAGACAGAACCACACGAACAATATGAAAGATATACTCTGTCCGAATAATGTCAGATTAATATTCATATCCTTATCTCAGCTATTCTTAATTAATGTTAGTTCGGATGAGAAAAACTTAAACCACTGCAAACAGGACGTAGAACGCAATACCTACTGCAATCATTGGCACAGCGTCAACAAGACCCATCACGATGAAAAACTGTGTCCGCAACATTGGAATCAGTTCTGGTTGACGAGCGGCACCTTCCAGGAAACGACCGCCCAGAATACCGATACCGACAGCGGCCCCCAGTGCACCAAGTCCCATCATTATAGCGCCTGCGATATACAATAATGCTTGTTCCATTTCTTTCTCCTCTTAACTTTTACAAATCTTAGTATTAAATAAATTAATAACTTAATGGTGCTCTTGATGAGCCATGTCCAGATAGACGATAGTCAGGACCATAAAGATAAACGCCTGCAACAACACTATCAGAACATGAAAGATTGCCCAGCCCAGTTGCAGCAGGCCGCCAAAGGCGCCCAGTGTGAAATTTGCACTGTACATGATAGCAATCAGGATAAAAATCATTTCTCCTGCATAGAGATTTCCAAACAATCGCAATGAATGAGAGACCGGTTTGGCAATCAGATTTACAAATTCAAGCAGAAAATTTATCGGGATGAATAAAATTCTGAGAAATACATTTTTTGGTGAAAATGGCTGCATACACAGTTCGGCTGCGAAACCACCGATACCCTTGACCTTGATACTGTAATACAGGACGAGTGCAAACACCGAAAGTGACATGCCGAATGTTGCATTGGGATCGTTACTCGGCACTATCTTCATGTAGGGTATCCCCATCGCAGCTGCAATATGTGGTATCCAGTCCACCGGGATCAAGTCCATCAGGTTCAGGAGCAGTATCCAGACAAAAAGTGTTAATGCAATTGGGGCGACCAGGTTATTTCTTCCTGAAAAACCGTCATGCACCATCGAGTTAATAAAATCTACTATCCATTCAACAAAATTTTGCAACCCACCAGGCACACCGGATGTCGCCTGTCTGGCTGCCAAACGAAAAGTGATTATGAATAACAACCCCAGACCTATAGAAAAAAACATGGTGTCGAGATGGACCGCCCAGAAACCCATTTGCCTGGCTTCTTCTATGCTGTGGGCGATACCCCATGTACCATCCGGTAATTTACCGTAAGTAAGGTTTTGCAAATGGTGTTTTATATAACTTGAAGCAGTTAATGCTTCGTGTTCGGATACCATGGTTTTGCTCTAGATTATTCTGGTTAATTACAACTAGATTCAATGTATTCCTGTAAATCCTTTCTTGCTTATTCCCATTCCTGCCAGATTTACAAATATCATAAATATATACATTATGAATAATGCAATCACGTTAATCGGCTTGATTAGCGCAAAACAAATCGCAAAGATTGCCCCTGTTAAAACAAGTTTTCCTGCTTCACCTATATATAACCAGCGCAAAATCATTTGCGGGGTCTGGGGTTCTGACCCTCTGAATGCAAACCTGACAAAATATGCATTTGGTAGTATATATGCCAACCCGCCAAGCAATACTGAGTATGCTGCAACAGATGTAAAAAGGGTGAATATAATTAATGTAACCAGTATTGCTATAACAAACTGTAGTCCTACCAATTTATATGCAGCTGTCTTAATGGCTGATATATCTGTTCGCACATTTACCTACCACGGTACCAATGGCAACAGCAATTTGTAATTATTCCCTGATGACCGGCTTCTGATGGCCGGTTCGGTAAGCCTCCAACACAAGATGTGCAAGTATAATAACCTGATAGAATGAAATCAATCGTTGCGATGCACAAAAACCATATTTATCACGGATTTGATACTCAGTTGCACCAACACCCTGAGTAAAAAAGATTATTTTATCCGTTTCAGAATGCCATCGAGTTCATCCAGTGAATTGTACTGGATCTCCAGTGTCCCCTTGCCTTTGGTCTTCTGCTTGATAGTGACTCTCGTCGCCAGACGTTCAGAAAGATTATCCTGTAGTTTGCGAATATCCGGATCCTGTTTATGATACCGGCTGGATTTTGGTTTACCCTTACTTTTCTGGGCTTTGCTTACCAAACGCTCGGTTTCCCGCACTGACAGACCGCTCTTGGCCACACGTTTGGCAATTTCCGACTGCCGTTCCAGCGGTAAGGCTACAATCGCCCGTGCATGCCCCATTTCCAGTTCACCGGATTGCAACAAGGCCTGTACATCACGATGCAACTCCAGCAATCGCAACAGGTTGGTCACCATGGAACGTGAACGACCCACAGCCTCGGCAATGGTCTCATGCGTCATCTTGAATTCATGCAGCAGACGCGACAGGGTCAGTGCTTCATCCAGCGGATTCAGGTCCTCACGCTGGATATTTTCAATCAGGGCGATGCAGGCGGCAGTCTGATCAGGCACATTGCGGATCACTGCCGGCACTTCATGCAGTCCGGCCATATGCGCTGCGCGCCAGCGCCGTTCACCGGCAATGATTTCGTATTTATCTGTTCCACTGAGCGGGCGCACCAGGATCGGTTGCACAACACCCTGTGCCCGGATTGAATCTGCCAGTTCCTGCAATGCTTCCGGCTTCATGGTCTTGCGTGGCTGGAACTGGCTTTTTTTGATCTGGTCCACCGGGAGATTGCGCAGTTTTTCGGTACCGACAAGTTCAGGCATTCCCGTGCCCGTACCGAGAAGCGCGTCGAGTCCTTTGCCCAGTCCACGTTTCTTTGCAGTCATGGATGTTTACTCCTTACCGTCCATGGCGCAATGTTCCGGCCCGGACATCCATTGTCCGGGCGCTTGCCGGGGAAAAGACACGTTAAGTGTCTTTTCCTGTTTCCAGCTCGCCCACGTTTCTTTGCCATCATCGATCAATGCTCCTGCGCAACAGCAACTTTATTTTCACGGCGCAACATTTCGCCGGCCAGTGCCAGGTAGGCCAACGCACCACTGGAAGCCTTGTCATATTTGATTACCGGCAAACCATGACTGGGGGCCTCTGCAAGGCGCACATTCCGCGGGATAATCGTTCGATAAACCTGTTCCCCGAAATGTTCCAGTAATTGTGCAGAAACCTGCGTGGCCAGATTGTTACGTGGGTCATACATGGTGCGCAGCAATCCTTCAATTTTCAGGTCCGGATTCAGGTATTTTTTGATCTTTTCAATGCTGGACAACAATGCCGTTAATCCTTCCAGTGCATAATATTCGCATTGCATCGGGATAATCACCGATGTTGCGGCCACCAGTGCGTTGACAGTAAGCATATTGAGTGCGGGCGGACAATCAATAAATACAAAATCATAATTCTGTTTAACTTCATCCAGCGCCTTGCGTAAACGAACCTCTCTGGCCAGTTCATCCAGCAATGCGACCTCGGCGCCGGTCAAATCTGAATTACTCGGCAACAAGTCATAGCCACTCTCGGCACATTTGATGAGCACTTCCTGAATATGCTTGTCGCCCATCAGTACTTCATAACTGGTACTCTCAAGGCCCATCTTGTTAACACCACTACCCATCGTCGCATTACCCTGTGGATCAATATCCACCAGCAACACACGGCGCCTGGCAGCAGCCAAAGATGCCGCCAGATTGACGCTGGTCGTGGTTTTTCCAACCCCGCCCTTCTGGTTGGCGATGGCGATAATCTTGGTCATGAATGTGATGGCAGGGGTGTATTCATTGTTATTAAGAACATCCGGGCATTATTGCATAGTCAATTCAATCAGGGTAAAGCCTTAATTTCCACAAGCGACCGCTGTTCCCTGATCCCGGGCACATTAAAAGTATGGACCTGCACTGTTACAGCGCCTTCCTCCAGCGTTGCCAGTTCCTCTTCAATATCACTGCCCTTCATCGCCAGCAGGCTGCCCCCAGGTGCAAGCAAATGCCGGGTCTGGGTATAGATGGTGCGCAAACTGCCAAAGGCACGAGTAATGAGGGTTGTAAATAGTTGTTCTGTACTGAACTGTTCCACCCGGACACATTCGGTTTTTACATTCGGGATTTTCAGTTCGAGGATGGCCTGGTTCACAAAGCGTATTTTCTTGTGATTACTGTCCAGCAGTACCCATTGTTTGTCTGGAGTGGCAAGCGCGAGGACCAAGCCCGGCAGACCGGCACCCGTCCCCACATCCAGACAATAATCACCATTGAGCCAGGGCAACACGGACAGACTGTCCAGAATATGCTGTGTCACCATTTGCCGGGGTTCCCGGATCGCCGTGAGGTTATAGGCGCGGTTCCATTCCTGCAGCAGTTGGATATAACTGATATAGGCATCAACTGGATGTGCATCCGGCTGCATGCCGAGTGCTGTCAGTCCATCGCGAATACTGTTATCTAGCTGGTTTGAGGATCGTGGATCGCTCAAGCGCTTTTCTTGTATTGGGCTGAGTTTTTCTTGAGAAAAATACGTAGTAATGAAATGGCCGCGGGCGTAGCGCCTGGGATCCTCGAGGCATGCCCAAGACTGTGCGGCCGATGCTCGGAAAATTTCTGCACCATTTCCAATGAAAGGCCGCGCACCTGGGTGTAATCGATTGCTTCGGGCAGTACCGTATCTTCATGATGGCGGTTGCGTTCGATCTCGGCAGCCTGGCGTTCAATATAACCGCTGTACTTGGCCTGTATCTCCACTTGCTCGGCAACATCAGCAGGAATATGGCTGCAATCAATGCCAAACAGATGCATCAGTTGCAGATAATTTACTTCCGGCCTGCGTAACAATTGCATCAGACTGTATTCATGCGTCATGACCAGTCCCGGTAGTTCTGTGGTCCCTGTCCCGGCAATTGCGCCGGGTTGTACCCAGGTCTGTTCCAGGTGTGCCTGCTCTTTGCTGATGGCTGCGCGTTTCTGTTCAAAACGCCGCCAGCGATCATCATCCACGAGTCCCAGTTTACGGCCGGTTTCCGTCAACCGGAGATCGGCATTGTCCTCACGCAATGACAGGCGATATTCCGCCCGACTGGTGAACATCCGGTAAGGTTCATTGGTGCCGCGTGTGATTAGATCATCGATCAGCACGCCGATGTAGGCCTCATTGCGGCGTGGACTCCAGCAGGCTTCTCCCTTTACTTTCAATGCGGCATTGAGTCCCGCAATCAGACCCTGGGCCGCGGCCTCTTCATAACCGGTAGTCCCGTTGATCTGGCCTGCAAAAAACAGTCCTTTAATATATTTGGTCTCCAGCCAGGGGTGCAGATCGCGCGGATCAAAATAATCGTATTCGATGGCATAACCGGGACGGGTGATGTGTGCATTCTCAAAACCCTTGATGGAACGCACCAGATCAGTTTGCACATCAAACGGCAAACTGGTGGAGATACCATTTGGATAAATCTCACGGGTATTCAACCCTTCCGGTTCAATGAAAATCTGGTGGGAGGTCTTTTCCGCAAAACGCACCACCTTGTCTTCCACCGAGGGACAATAGCGCGGGCCAGTGCCTTCAATCTTGCCACTGTACATCGGCGAGCGGTGGATCGCACCACGGATGATCTCGTGCGTACGTTCATTGGTATGGGTGATATGGCAGGAAACCTGTTGCGGATGATCGGCAACATTACCGATAAAAGAAAACACCGGCACCGGTACATCCCCCGGCTGTTCCTGCAATCCGGTATAGTCTATGGATTTGCCATCAATGCGCGGTGGCGTACCGGTCTTCAACCGCCCGACCCGGAACGGCAGTTCTCTTAACCGTTTTGCCAGGGCATTCGACGGTGGATCGCCGGCCCGTCCTCCGGAGTGGTTACTGTCACCGATATGTATCAACCCACCAAGAAACGTACCTACAGTAAGAACTACGGCTTGCGCCCTGAATTGAAGCCCCATCTGTGTTACCACACCCGTGACTTTATCGCCTTCAACAATCAAATCATCGACGGCCTGCTGGAAAATGGAAAGATTGGGCTGTTGTTCCAGTGCCGGTCTGACAACTGATTTATATAAGACACGATCAATCTGCGCCCGGGTGGCGCGTACCGCCGGGCCCTTGCTGGCATTGAGGACACGGAACTGGATGCCGCTGCGATCGGCCGCACCGGCCATCAAACCCCCGAGGGCATCTATTTCTTTCACGAGGTGACCCTTGCCTATACCCCCAATGGCGGGATTGCACGACATCTGCCCGAGAGTATCAACACTGTGAGTCAACAACAATGTCCTGGCCCCCAGACGCGCTGAAGCCAGGGCGGCTTCGGTACCTGCGTGCCCGCCGCCGACAACGATTACATCGAATTGTTCAGAATAAATACTCATATTTTAATGCTAGCTTGTATCCGGTTTGCCGTGAAGTATTTCTCGTGACTGGTGACTGGTGACTCGTGATTCGTGATTGGTAAACCCATCCACAATCTCACGAATTACCAATTACGAATTACGAATTATTATTTTCCAGCGCCTCAATCATATAAGCCGGCAAAAACTTGCAGGCGAGATGGATATCGGCATTGTAATAGCGGGTCGGAAAGGTCTTTTTGCGTGCTGCCGTTTCGCGGAAACCTTTCAACTTCTGGCCTTTACGCGCCATGGTCGCCGACCACCAGCCGGACGGATAAGTGCACTGCGGAAAATGGATAGTCTGGGTATCATCCGCACCGGCTTCTTTCATGGCCTTGTGTATATGCTGAATGATGTCAACATTAAATAATGGGGATTCACTCTGTGCCACCAGCAAACCGCCGTCACGCAGTACCCGCAGACAGTCTGCATAAAATTCCACTGAAAACAAACGTGCCGCCTGCCCTACCGGATCGGTCGTATCCAGGATAATGACATCGGCCATATTTGGCGTCGCTGCGTTCATCCACTGGATGGCATCCTGGAATAAAAATGCGACGCGCGAGTCGTTATTCGCTTCACAAAGATCGGGAAAATATTTTTCCGAAACGCGGGTCACACGTTCATCCAGTTCCACCTGCAAGGCCTTTTGCACCTGCCTGTGCCTGAGCACCTCTTTCAGGGTACCGCAATCACCCCCACCGACAATAATGACGTTTTTCGGGTTGGTGTGCGTGAACAACACAGGATGGGTCATCATCTCATGATAAATAAAATTATCACGACTGGTCAGCATGACCAGTCCATCCAGTGTCATCAGGCGGCCAAAAGTTTCCGTTTCATATATCTCTATACGCTGAAATGGCGACTGCTCGTCATGGATCTTCTCCTTGATCCTGAGGGAAATTCCATACCCCTCTCCCTTTTCAGTAAACCAGGACTCATCCAGCACCATCGTCAAATCTCCACTCATCTACAGGTCGGCAAGGCGCGGCATGATAACGGAAAATGGCATAATAAACGAGAAATCCACCCAATATAAACACGCGAGGAAAACATCCCCCCCTTGAAGGGGGAGGGTCTGGGCGGGGGTGAAATGCAACAAATATTGATTATCCTAACCGTTCAGGGTTTTTATGCTGATTTTTCAACTTCACATAATGACCAGCGGAATATTCCAGGAATTCGAGTTCCTTCTCATTCAATGCACGTACCCGCTTGACCGGGCTGCCGACATAGAGATAACCCCCTTCCAGTACCTTGCCCGTGGGCACCAGGCTGCCTGCGCCGACGATTATTCTGTCCCCCAGCACCGCGCCGTCCATGATGGTCGCCGACATCCCTATCAGGCAATAACTTCCAACGGTACAGGCATGCAGTGTCACCCGATGACCGACAGTAACGTGATCACCGATAACCAGCGGGAAACCGCCGGGCGAGAATTTTCCATCATGCGTAACATGCAGGACGCTGGCATCCTGAATATTCGTGCACTTGCCAATGCAGATGAAATGCACATCGCCCCGCACCACGGTCATGGGCCAGATGGATGAATCCTCGCCAATTTTGACATCGCCGATGACCTGGGCGCTCTCATCCACATAGGCCGAATTGGCAATTTCCGGCATCTTCCCGGCAAATATCCTGATCGTCATAAATATTTTTTACCTGATTATTGAACAATTCGTGCAGTAGGCCGTCTTATTACCAGATTGTGCTGCCGCTGAAAAGGTATACAACTGGTGAACAGCCCTTCACCCGTCTGAATCAAATCAATAATGACCCTCCTCATGGTCCCAATATTTATCCCGCCTCTGGCGGGATTTTTATTTGAACCTAAGGAACCTCTGATTAAGTGTCACAGCCGTCATTGCGACCGCGAGGCGCAGCCGTGGCGGGAAGCAATCTCGAATTAAGTATTATCAACGTGTTAGAAGATTGCTTCCTCCTGCCTGCAAACAGTCTCCTACGATTGCAGACTCGATCAAGCATAGGACGACTACTTAATCAGAGATTCCCTAACTCAAACACAGCGAACGCAGGCGGCTTGGTATTGCCGATATCATTGTTAAAAGTCTGCAAACACTGGGTTTGCATTACCCGAAAGTCAGCGCAGCAACCAAGCAACGCTTCGACAAGATGCGCAGGATCCGCTCTTACGAAATGAGGCCATGAATTGTAGGAGCACGCCCTGCGCGCGACATGGTTGTTTCTTGGGCATGGCCCATTCCCCCGACAGCACTTCTGCCTGTTCCAGCACTGTCTGTGTCGCCTTTTCCTGCTTATCCGGCGGGCAGGCCATATTTACGCAGGATACGCTTCACGAGAACCCGTAACTAGGCACGCACTGTCCAGTCAATGGTGACATTGCTCCGCGCTTGTACTGGCTCAAAGGTTCTGATTTACTTTTTGTTCGGTGCGGGTTTCGGCTTCGTTCACAGGTTTTGAGTCTTACGCTTTAACCAAAAATATCCGCATGGCTTCCGGTGCGTTCAAAACAGACCTTATCACTATCAATGCTGTAGATCAGGATCCAGTCCGGTTCGATGTGACAATCACGGCTCGGTTTCCACTCGCCCTTTAACGGATGGTCACCCGACTCGCGCGGCAGCGGCAATCCTTCCAGCAGCAAGACAATCACATGCCGCAGCTTGTTCAAATCTTTGCCGCGTTTCTTCGCCAGTTTCACGTCGCGCTTAAACTGGCCGGTATAACGTGCCGACCGCACTAAATGTCCAGTTGTTTGAACAATTCAGACGCGTTCTGTGCCTCAAAAACCTCTTCACCGCGCCGCGCTTTGCGAATGGTCTCTGCCGTCAGTGCGTTGGGCGTTTCATGCTCGGCGATGTAAAGGCGGATCAAATCCCGCACAATCTGCGCCGCCGGACGGTGCCGGTTGGCCGCGACCGCCATTAACTGGTCGCGCAATTCCAGCTCCATCTTGATAGACATTTGCACTTCTTTCGCCATGTTCGGACTCCTTAAAATGAGTAGCTGATAGCAGTCTAATAGGTATCTATCAGGTATGCAACAGATGGCTGTTAACGGGCGCTACACTGTGCGGGAATAACGGAGCGGCGGGTTATTTAAGGTGTCCTTTTGTCAAGGACTGATAAAAACTAATCCGTATCTTTATATCTTTATATAAGGGCATAAGGGCAGATTTATATCGTCTGCCTTCCCCGGTCCGGGTACAGTGGCAGTCTCTCCGGCCAGACGGCGGGTACACGCCCAGGCGCAGATGTTTGATCGCCTTGCGCACGATTTCTATCTGAATGCCGCCGACTTCGATGAAATGACATTCAGTATTCATGCGGATTTTTCCCTGTTCAAATATCTCAAGCGAGCACCTGTCCATTCGAGCCAGGCTCAGATTGGGCTTCGGGAAGATCCGAAACATCATATCGGCCATGTTTTTTTCAATTCATCGCCTCAGGATACCGTGGTCTGTTCCCGAGGTCTCCTGCTTGTTTCGCTCGATCAGCAGCTACCACATGAGCAAATGCACCGGGCATAGCTTCGCCTCCTTATATATTTTTTCAACTGAGCGTAATTCGAGTCTGACCCCGAGGTCCGAGGTCTCAAACACCGGCACTGTTACCGGCATTAGTAACAGCAATATTTATTCTTTAATATATATATGTTATTGATATTATAATATTAATATGTTATTACTTACCGGCATTAATAATAGCATAAATTATGTCTAAAACGACACTTTCAGCGATGGAACCGATGCTGCCCTCCCCGCTAACCGGGGAATTGCAGGATTTGGCCCTGGAATTGACCGAGCAGGCCGCCCGGCTTGCAGGCACACTGCACCCGGATGTTGCCCGTGCGGTGGGTAACCTCGTGCGCTCAATGAACTGTTATTACAGCAATCTCATCGAGGGGCATGATACCCATCCCCGTGATATTGACCGGGCCCTGAAGGAAGACTATTCAACGGAACCTCGCAAACGTGATCTGCAACTGGAAGCCAGGGCACATATACGCCTGCAACAATTGATAGATAGCGCCGGGACTGAAGAAAACATCGTTTCCGCACCATACATCCTGTGGCTGCATAAAGAATTTCACGAACATTTACCCAATGATTTGCTCTGGGTGGAAAATCCGGACACCGGCGAAAAAGTAAACGTCACTCCCGGCAAGTTTCGGGATCGGGATGTTGTGGTAGGCCGTCACATTCCCATTGAAGCAACATTGATAGGGCGGTTTCTGCAACGCTTTGAAGATGCCTACCGTATTGATCGCCTTGGCCGCATGGAACGCGTTATCGCCGCTGCCGCATCACATCACCGGCTGTTATGGATACATCCCTTTCTGGATGGCAATGGCCGTGTCACCCGTTTGCTTTCACATGCCTATCTGAAACAGATTGGCCTGGGCAGCAGTTTGTGGTCAGTGGCTCGGGGGCTCGCCAGGAATGTGGAAGCCTATAAATCCGCACTCAGTGCTGCGGACTCTCCCCGGCAAGGCGATCTGGATGGCCGTGGCAATCTCAGCGAGAGAGGATTAACAAATTTCTGCCTGTACTTTTTAAGAACCTGCATCGATCAGGTGAATTACATGGAAAGCCTGATTAGGCCTACAGAACTGCTCAACCGGATGGAGGTTTATATTCAGGAAGAAATAAACGCAAAACGTCTGCCGCAAGGTGCGTTTCCATTACTCAGGGAAGCCGTGCTGGCCGGAAGCTTTGAACGCGGTAAAGCAAAAGAATTAACAGGCTACAAAGACAGGCAGGCCAGGATAGTGCTGAAAGCACTGCTGGATAAAGAATTGTTAACATCAATTACTGAACGCGGCCGGGTTTCCATCGGTTTCCCGCAACCAATAGTGGACCGATTGTTTCCGGGGCTTTATCCAACATAAATAAAAACGGAATGACGACCCGCTTAAACCCGTCATTCCGGAAACCGCGTTAGCGGTTATCCGGAATCCAGATCAATAAACGCAGTATATTCCTGCGCGAATAGTATACCGTCAGGCTTCAATCTGCTCAGGTGGGATTAATACCACTCGTCCATCCTGCCAAACCGCAACATGATTACCCGCGTGCTTGTGTTCACGCAATGCCGCACGTACAGCTTCCTGTGCAGCGATAATCCATTTGTCTACAGATGTGAGTCCGGGATCGGGTCTGGTAATCAGGTTACTTTTTGTCGAAGATGTCTTTTCCATATTGTTTTCTCAGTTCCTCCCAAGGGCCGCTCTTTACAATCTGTAAAGGATTCTCCCCTTTGATTATTTCAACCACTCCCCAAATATTTATAGCAGCATTCATTCGCTTATGATCTCATCTTCGGAAAACCAATTCTCTTCCAAGACGCGACTTCTAACTCGGTCGGGGGTATTTGTATAGGCGATGATTGCCAAGCTTTTTTGTGCTCGGCTGCACGTCACATAAAAAAGGCGACGCGTTCTTTCCATGCTGGTTTCGTTGCCTTCACGCTCGTTCTTCCTGTCAGCATCACTTGGATACTTTGCCCCCAAAAGTTTTTCGTAGCTAAAGAGAAAGCCCCCAGCTTCTTCATCATCTAGAATAACCATTACGCGCGGGAACTCCAAGCCCTTAACGCCTTGATGAGTCCCAAACCTTGATTGGTCGGATATGTAAGTAACATAGTTTCGGAATTCCTCAAAGGTACTGTTTAGTGCTTTATCCCAAGCATCAATGCTAGCATCCCTATCATCATTTTGATTATCAGAAGTGGGCTCAAAGGACAACTCGTTGTTTGCAAGACGTTCAGCTATAGGCTGAAGGCGTTCCGGTATAGGGAAAAGACCACTTTGGTAAACTTCTTTTAAAATATCATTCAGTACAGGAATCCTGTCATCCCAAAGGTTGCATAAAGAATTTACAGCTGCCCTGGCTCTTTTAATTTCTTCGGAGGGAGAAGATGATGTCTTTAACGATTTTTCACTGACCAGTGGTGAATATTTTCTTACAATTCGAGCGATTTCGAATTGATTTCCACTATGCATAGCATCAACTAGGGGGAGCACTTGATTCGAGAATAGCGAAATACCGGGAAGTTTCCCGTTGAGCAAACTGGTTTTGAATTTGTCAACAGCATAAAGAGGAGCGAAAAAACTATCAAATTCACCGCGCCGAGCGGCCATAAGATGCTCAAGGGTGAGAATCTTTACGCTCGATTCAGTATCACTCCATCCAGAATCTTTTGTCACTTCAGCCATTCTCTGTGCCGCCCTTCGCTCTACCTCAACTTTATCAAGATCGGGATTGGTGTTTGCCAGAAAAAAGCGAACAACGCCCTCTTCATTGGAGTCAGCCGGGACTTGTTCTGGATCACCAAGTGGACTCCTTATTTTGTTAATCAGAGTGATGATACGCCTGGGGCATCGGTGGTTTACAATTTTACTGGGTTGTGCCCAGTTGGCAGGAAGATTATTTCCCAAATCTTTTTTACCATCTGCATAGATACGCTGCATGCGGTCGCCAAATAAACCGAGCACAAAAGTATTGGAAAAATCTGCGTGCAGATCAAAAAATGCCTCCATCAATTCCTTCTTGGTATCCTGACTTTCATCAATGAGTAAAATAGGATGCTTGCGAACTAAAATTCTTTTTAGCAACGGACGATTGCGAACAAAATCAGCGGCTATAGAAATTACCTCGGCGTGATTCAAGGAGTTCCTTTCAGTGTTATCTCCATCCGGGCTGTAGATGAACTTTCTAATTGAATCCAAAGAATCCAAGCGCCTTCGTTTTGCTTCAATTTGTCTTGGCCGGTCTATGGCAGCTTTTGATCCGGCCTTTCCTTTGCGCTGCTTTTCTTCCAAGTCCTTAATTTCTTCTACCAAGCTTTTTTTCAGCCAATTTCTAATGTCTGTTGTGTAAGGATTAATGATTTCCCATGCAAAACTATGAATGGTAGATACGGTGAAAGATGAATCGTATTCCAGCCGGTTTTTAATCTCATCACATGCTGCATTTGTATAGGTAATAATGGCAACTTTTTGCCCCGCCAAGCGCAAGCGATGAACATTCTCTTCCCGAAATTTTCTCATGACATTCACAAGCGATCTGGTTTTCCCTGATCCCGCCCCGGCAAAGAGGAAAAACGCCTTGGGTTCATCAAGGCTGAGGTACTGGTATATCTCCTGATCAACAGGGTCAGTGAGTGTTGCTTCGATCATGGCTGATTTCCGCTTGGAGTTACTGTTTCAGGAAATTCTTGAGCCTTATTCTGAAGCTTACCTTGAAGCCATTCCAAGCCTTCGCGGATATATTGCGGCGGGTTGATCATTTCCGGGTCTTTTATATACAGTAAATCAAGTGCCATTTCTGCCTTATCCCCACTCTTGAGGGCTTCGTACATATCTTTGCACGTTTCCGAAATGGTGCTTCTCTTGGCAGCCTCGCACATCTTTTTCATCAAGCCATTGTCATCACTTCGATTCTTGAAAAACTCAAGATTCTCTAGTACCAAAGCATCTTCGAATGTATAGGGAATTGCTTCGACATCCTTCTGAGAGTCGAGTTTCAATGTGATGGGGCACTGATAGGCAACTCGTACATTACCATTGGGGGCGATTTTTTCTTCATTAGTTGTACTGAGAACCTTATCAAGGTCCGTTTTGCCTGGAACCCACTCTTTTATGGTGGAATTTCGTGTCCGGTAGTTTTTATTTTTTTCCGGCAAGACCTTGCTAAGAGAAGTTTCTTCAATGGAATCAAGATCGGTAACGACGAGCGTAAGCAACTCCATTGCTTCGACTAAGGGTCTGAGGCGATGGGCATGGCTTCCACCTATTTCAAGTATCGTCAAATAGCTGGAATCCAATTGTTGGAACTTGGAACGGATAAAATGTGGAACCAGCATCCGCTCCGCCGGACCTTCAACCAAAATGGCTGCATCCGCAAAAAACAGATCGCAGTGGGTAGTTTTCAGGTAGCGAATCGCAAATTTCGACGTTTCATCGTCTCCACCAAAGACATTGCTTAAATTTGCAACCGTGGCACAGGGAACATCATGGATGGATTCAGCGGGTTTTCTTCGGAAATATCGGAGCGAGGCAAAGTCTATCTCGTGTGCAATGTGACTCGAATGCGTGCTGAGTACTAATTGAGTTGAAAAGGAACTGCTAGTCCCCAAATCGCTATGATTACGCAATACGTTGTAGGCTTTCTTGATAAAGACCTGTTGAACTTGAGCATGGAGATGGGCCTCGGGTTCCTCAATCAACACCAAATGAAGCGGCTCGATGATTCGGTCGCCATCACTTTCGCGTTTTCCTGATTTCTTCACTCTCATCCATTCATCACGAAAGCGAATCAACTTGAAAACCATCGAAATCAAATTCTGATAGCCAAGCCCATTGTATTTCTCTGGCAGGGTGAGTGGCGTAGAACCAGGTTCAGGTCGGTTAACCGAAAAGCGGACGGCGGAATCGTGGTTCAGACCATCCAGAGGTTTGACTCTGCTGGAAAGTTCAATACTGGGGTTAGTGAAGCCAGGGTAGTTTAGCCCTTCAAGTTCACTGAGCGCAGGCTGAAAGCTCATTTTCAGTTTTTCATCAAACGCGGTTCTCGCTGTCTCGATAGCTTCTAACGCTTCGATGTCATTTTCATCTGGCATGTCTGTTGGGTCGAGGTGTTTATCGAAATATTTTCGAAGCTGGGCGGACAGGCGCCTGTCATTGATTGACTCGCTTTCCTCACTGCCGGGATCAGAAAAGCCGCGTTGCGCATTGATGATGTCGATTTTGAACAATCCGGCAAAAGGATCGCCCTCAAGTGGCAATGAACCTTGTGGTAACTCCTGAGGTGAGTCTTGGCTGGTTTTTGCAGGATCGAGAATGTACGCCTGCATTTTAAAATTCAGGTGAAGTTCTTTTTCCAAAAATTCTTGCATGTTTTTTGGCCATAACGAAAGCGAAGAGGGAGTGCCCGATTCTGCTTTTTTTGCCTCCATCGTTTTCTTCGCCGCCGAGTAAGCAGCCATAAATCGCTGGTATAAACTCTCAATGCCTTGTGGCTCGAAGACGATTCGGACTCCTAATAACCCGCCTTCCCAATCCAGTGTTGGCAAGATATGGCTGACGTAGTGAATTTGCTCTTCCTCGACCGTTATCCATATATCCAGTTCTGGCATATAAGGTTCCCAATGTTCCCGAGATAAATCTGCGATAGTTGTCTCACTCGTGGAGTTTTTGATCCAATCATTACCAATCTGATTGATTGCTGCCCAATTAGACAATGTGAAATCGGTCGTGGCTATTTTCTTTCTGCTTGTTTGTTTCAGAAACAGCATCAGAGCATCCATTGCCGACGTTTTGCCGCTATTGTTCGCGCCAACAAAAAGAGTTTCTTTTTCACCTAACTCAATGCGGCAGCATTTAAGCTTGCGGAAATTCTGGATAACAAAATGTTCTATTCTCATGACATATAGTGTCCGTTTATAAATTTTAGGCTCCAGAGCATTGTAATCATGCTTCATCTCTACTTGATAGCCGATCCGCCTTCACCCCAAACCCTTGCAAGTGCCGCCTGAATTTTCTTTTCAAAGCGGGTGATCAGTTCGCGGTTGGCGGCTACCAGCGCTTGCTCGGCTTCGATCTCCGCCACGATGGCTTGCTGTTCGGCGAGGGGTGGGAGGGGGATTTTCACCTGAATCAGAGCATTCCCGTTGAACTGCGGCTGACCACCGCCGGTCATGAGCGCATTGGCTTGGTTCCAATACAGATCGCTCTGAGCAAAGACCCAGTAGTAGCGCGGAAGGACTCGCTCTTTTGGGAAGCGGAGTCGGATGAGGAACGAAGCAAATACGGCTGGATAAGTCTCCTCGAAGATCATGGTCTTCCCAAAGGTCGCGCCGGTTCGAGCGACGAGTATGTCGCCGTTCGAGAGCAACGACTCCCTCGCTTCTTTGGTCAACGTGATGAACTTAGGGTCTTCCGCTCGGAGTTTTCCGTCCGGAGATATGTCCGTGATGCGGACGAAACGGGCGTCGCCTTGTTCCGCTGCCTTCTCGGTGAATCCGTATTCTGGCTTGGTGATTTCGCCCAGCTCCACCATCGGCCAGTCGGGGTGGATGGGGATGTGGGGGCGGTAGTGGTCGAGGACGGCGCGGGCGCCGTTGATGACTTTCTGGTAGCCCTCGATCTCCGCCACGATCTCCTTCTGCACGTCCAGCGGCGGCAGGGGGATTTGGAGTTCGCAGAACTTCGACTTGGAAATTTCTGCGAACGTCCCGCCTGTTGCCCACGCTTGCATCGTCGGCACGAGCTTGGTGAGCGCGAGAGCGACAAACTCCGGCACTGCTCGCGCCGAATCTTCGATCACGACGTTCTTGAAGCCTTGATTCGTAGCGATGGGGATACGGTTGATCGCAATGCGGCCAATGGTCGCGCGGGTCGAGACAACGACCGAATTTGCCGGGATCATCTTCGCGGAAGACTCGCGCAAGCCCTTGTCGGAAATCGTTCGTTTCGTCGCGGTGATTTCAGAGATGAAGTCGGTCGCAGGAAGGTCAACAAGCGTCGCCCAGGGAATGCCGCCACCCCAATACTCCTCAACGTCGGACTTGGGCGTGCCGCCGCTTTCAACCCGAAACAGAGTCTGTTCGCCGAGGAAGACCAGCGGGAAGGAATGATTCGAGGCAGCCCCTTCCCGATACCGCTCGCCGCTCAGGTTGTAGTCGCCATTCGCGGCGATCTTTTCTTTCGGCACGATCTGGGCGGTGGATGCTATGGACAGGATGGTCTCGGTGGGCGCTTTTGTGCGCAGCGCCTGGAGATACGCAGCGAGTTCGGCCTGCACTTGCGGCAGGTCGTTCTTTTCGATGGCGCGGCGCTGGGCGCCGAGGCCGTAGCCGTCGTTCTCGACTTTGAAGAAGGCGATGGTGTCGGCAGCCTTGGCGAGGGATTTGTCGAGGATGAGGATGCTGGTCTTGACCCCGGAGTAAGGATTGAAACAGCCCGCCGGCAGCGACACCACGGCGACGAGGGAATTCTCGACCAGCATCTTCCGCAGCTCTTTGTAGGCGGTCTGGCTCTGGAAGATGATGCCCTCGGGGACGATGATGGCGGCGCGGCCGCTGGGTGTCAGGTGCTCGGCCATGTAGTCCACGAACAGGACTTCGCTGCGCTTGGCCTGGATGGAGAAGCGCTTGTGCGGCTTGATGCCGCCTTTCGGCGACATGAAGGGCGGGTTGGCGAGGATGACGTCGGCGAATTCGTTCCAGTGCTCCTCGGAGGTGAGGGTGTCGTACTCAAAAATGTGCGGGTCGGTGAAGCCGTGCAGGTAGAGGTTCACCAGCGAGAGCCGCACCATGTCGGGCGAGATGTCGTAGCCCTTGAAGTTTTTGGCGAGGCGGCCTTTTTCGTCGGGCGTGAGCAGGTCGCCGGGGCGTTGTGCAGCCCCCTCTCCCCGGCCCTCTCCCACGAGGGGAGAGGGAGATGAAGAGTTGGTGCGCAGGATGTGCTTGTAGGCGGAGATGAGGAAGCCGGCGGTGCCGCAGGCGGGGTCGAGGATGGTCTCGCTTTTTTGCGGGGCGAGGACTTCGACCATGAAGTCAATGATGTGGCGCGGGGTGCGGAACTGGCCGGCATCGCCCTGGCTGCCGAGGACGCTGAGCAGATACTCGAAGGCATCGCCGAGGCGTTCGCTGTGGTCGTAGCTGAATTCGTCGATGATTTTGAGAAAGCTCTTCAGCGTCTCGGGGTCGCGATAGGGCAGGTAGGCGTTCTTGAAAATGTCGCGGAACAGCGGCGGGATGCCGGGGTTTTCGGGCATCTTGGCAATGCCTTCGCCGTAGAGGCCGAGCATCTCGTGGCCGCTGAGCGAGGGCGCCATGAGCCTGGCCCAGCCGTAGCGGGCGTAGTCGCCGGTGAAGAACTTGCGCTTGCCGCCGAGTTCCTCGCTCTCGGCGTCCATGTCGTCCATGAACTTGTAGATGAGGGCGATGGTGATTTGCTCGACCTGGGATTTGGGGTCGGGTACTTTGCCGACGAGGATGTCGCGGGCGGTGTCGATGCGGCGTTTGGTGTCGGTGTCGAGCATTACTTGAGGCGCTTCATGGTGTTGTCAGCCAGCAGGGTGCGCATCTGGGAGATGGCGATTTCGTTGAGCTTGAGCAGGCGATCCGCCTGCGTCAGGCCCTGGCGGATGAGGACGGCGTTGAGGCTTTCCAGATTCGTCAGGACCACCAGTTGCTCCAGCGGCGCGTGGTCGCGGATGTTGCCCTCGGCATCGGGGTTGGCATCGCGCCATTGCTTGGCGGTCTGGCCGAACAGGGCGACATTGAGCAAGTCCGCCTCGTTGGCATAGACCAGCGATGCCTGCGACTTGGTGATGGCGGGCGGGAGGAGCGTCTCGCGGATGGCATCGGTGTGGATGCGGTAATTGATCTTGGACAGGGTGCGCTGGAGATTCCAGCCGAGTTTGAGGCGGTCGTTTTCTTCGTCTTTGAGGCGCTGGAATTCCTTGATGAGGTAAATCTTGAATTCGGCGCTGATCCACATACCGAATTCAAAGGCGATGTCCTTGTGTGCGTAGGTGCCGCCGTATCTTCCAGCGCTAGCCCGCAGGCCGAGCGCATTGGTTTTTGCGACCCAGTCCTTGACGCTGATCCTGTAGCTGTTCAGGCCGGCCTGACTTTTAATTATGTCGAATTCGCCATAATTAAAATCGGGGTTATGGACGCGTTCCCAAATCCCTAAAAACTCCACCGTGTTGCGGTTCCTTAACCAGTCGGCGATGAAAAAATCGCCATCCTTTGCTTTCAGCATGTCGGTCAGGGAAATGTAGTCCTCATCATTCCGCGAAAGCACGGTGATGGATGTTCCCTGAACCTTGATGGTGCTTTTCCTTGGTTTGCTCATGGGGTTGGTCTCTCAGATAGGGTGGCGCCAAACCCATCGAATCCGATGGGTTTAACTATGGCGAATTTGCCACACACAAACGCTGCCGGGATGGGTTCATGGTTCATGGAGCAAACTGGTTTAATACAACGTAGTCTTTAACGTATTCCGGAATCAGGGCGTGGTACTTACGTGGTACGGCCTTGAAATCTTTGCTGGAAAAGAAAGGATTGGTTGCCAGATCGGTGAAGTTCTTGTTTTCGATGATGTGACGCACCTGGTCGCTCACCACATATGCCTTGAAATAATTTTTGATGGCTGGAATTGCAGTAGCTTCTTCGGGCTTGATGTCAGCAACAAATTTGGCGAATTCTTCTTCCAGTAATTCATCTTTGGACTTGAAGCGTGGAATAAGGCCAAATATCTTTTCCAGAATTTCACGCAATGTAAGACGGCGGTCAACTGCCGCAGCCTTGCGCAGTTTGTCGAGATTATAATATTCTTCGGGTTTGTCGAAGACCTCACGGTTGACGTAATCGATCACACGATCCCATTCACCTGCTTCGACAGCTTTTGCGATAACTTCATCTTCGCGCACAGCGTCTTCGAATTTCTCAAAGAACATCCTGTCGATTTTCATGCCTTCAGCAGTGATCTCTTCAACCCGAATGGATTCAAGAATGTCGCTGCCAAGATGTTCGTAAGAACTTTTTATGACCACCGGGCCTTCACCACCGCCTGTCCCGGTGCCTGTGCCTGAAGGACGAGGCAACTTCAGTACTTCATCGTAGTTAAATTTTTCTTCGAAGAATTCGCAATTAGCAAAGAAATCAAATAATTTGAATGCAGTCTTCTGTGAATGAGTGACACTATCCTTGAGACTATCGTCAAAAACCTGTTCGAGGAAGTTATGCTTGCGAGTACCTCGCCCCTTGATCTGAATGAAGTCCGTGGGCGAGAAGATGGGGCGGAACATGCCGAGATTGAGGATGTCGGTGCAGTCGTAGCCGGTGGTCATCATGCCCACTGTCACACAAACGCGGGCTTTGCTGGTCTTGTAGGCAGACAAGAAGTTACCTGAACCAAGCAGGTTGTTGTTGGTAAAATTAATTGTGAACTGCTGTGCATCTGGTATTTGCGATGTGACCTGAACAGCAAAATCAGATTGATATTTACCGGGAAACATTATGTCAGCTATCTGATTGAGTATTTGCGTCAGTTTGGCTGCGTGGTTCTGACTGACTGCGAAAATAATAGACTTCCCAACCTCGCCGCTTACCGGGTCGCGCAGTGCGTTTTCCAGAAAGGTCTTGCAGAAAAGCTGATTGGTAGCATCGGCGAAAAAGCGCTTCTCAAATTCGCGCTGCTTGAAAGCTTCTTGCTGATCCTCGCCTGTATCATCAGTAACAGTAACGACGAAACCTTCTTCGGAGAGCAGTTCAGTCGTGATCTCCGTTCGCGCATCTACCACCGTAGGATTTATCAGAAAGCCTTCTTTCACACCATCCAGAAGGGAGTAACGAAATGTGGGCTGACTGTTTTCGCAGCCAAAGGTGCGATAAGTGTCAAGCAACAAACGCCTTTCAGTCTCACGTGGATCGCGGGTGGTTGGGCTGTCATTTTTGAACCGCCTGAGGTAGTCACGGGGGGTTGCAGTAAGACCAAGTTTGTAACCGATGAAATAATCAAATACCGCACGCGCATTACCGCCAATAGAGCGGTGTGCTTCGTCAGAAATAACCAGATCGAAATCCGTCGGCGAGAAAAGTTTCTGGTACTTGTTGTTGAACAACAAGGACTGCACAGTGGTGACCACGATCTCGGCGTGCCGCCAGTCGTCGCGATTCTCCTTATAAATGATCGTCTTAAAGTCTGCAGAGAGCAAAGCAACGAAAGCTTTCCTGGCCTGTTCTTCCAGTTCGAGCCTGTCCACCAGGAAGAGTACGCGACTGGCATTACCGGAACGGAGAAACAACTTGATAACTGCGCCAGCTGTCAGTGTCTTCCCGGTACCGGTGGCCATTTCAAAAAGAAATCGATCCTTGCCATCCTTTATTGCTCTTTGCAGGGCATGGATCGCTTTCAACTGGTAAGGGCGCAGAAAGCGCAGCTTGTTGGTCTGAATATAGGCGGGGCGTTCGTCCTTATTTTTCCACGCAGCTTCGGATTGATAATTTGGGCGTCGTGTCAGAACAATATAATCATCACTAATTTGTTCTTCGATCAGGCGCTGTGGGTTGGGTGTGACCCTTTGATAACCTGTCACCGATCCCGGTGTCGGAAATGTGGTGATAATGTAGGGGTTACCACGTTCCAGATCCCAGAAGTAATGCAGGTTGCCGTTGGAGAGAATGACGAAACGGCAATTCTGTGACTTGGCGTACTTGCGGGCTTGCTCTTTACCCACGAGTGGGTTTTTGTCCTCGGCTTTAGCTTCAAGCACGATGAACGGAAAACCTTTGGAATCAAGAAGCAGGAAGTCGATGAATCCCTTGCCGGTCTTCTCGAAATTATCACCTAACGCATCAAGATCAGCCGTTTTGATTGTAACGCCGGGTTCAAGACGAATATTTGCCGGCCCGTTGGAATCGTCAAAAAAACGCCAGCCTGCTGCTTCGAGTAGTTTGTTAATCTTGATGCGGGCTGTAGCTTCTTTCATTGCTGCTATACACAAGGGAAATTGGTGTTACCCGCCAATGGCACACTGTACTGCCACAGCCGGGCCTCATAACCGATGTTTATTATGCTATTATACTTCTGTGTGGCAGTCCTTTTCGTTTTCTTTCCCCTCGCCATCTCCCCTCCGGTTTGCCCGATTATAAGACTATTAACCGCATGGTGTCAGACGCTTGCTGTTGTTCTCCGGCAGCGCCTTGCCCTGCTGGATAAGCTGGATCAGGTCGCGCTTCTCGGCGTCTGAAAGTTCGTAGGCTTCTTTGGGTGATTTGGCCATAGGTCAGCTCTTTTTCGGTTTTTTTGCCGCCACTTTTCTCGCAGGCGATTGTTTCGGCAGTTGCTTGATGGCTTGTTCAAAGTCTCGTTCGACACGCTGTGGCAGGTTTGCCTGCTGAAGGCGGAATTTTTCGTATTCCAGCTCCGCCTTGTTCACGGCGGCCTCGTGCGAAACGCGGCCCGCATTAGTCAGGATTTCACGCTCGCTCATGCGCAGGAATTCGTCCAGTTTCGCGATCCAGTCGATCATGTACATGGGTTTGCGTTTGAGCGCACGCAGTTCCGCGAATTCCAGATAAGCGTTGACGATGCGATTGAGTTCGTCGAGTTCGGCTGCAGAGAGATAGTTCTTGGCGATGGCGGCATCCTCCTTGCGCGGACGCTCGCCCAGCCAGAAGGTCATGCCCATATTGGGTTTGCCGGCATCGGCGCGGCTGACGATCACTTCCGCAGCCGTCTGCCCGTGCACCGCCCAGTGCATCTTATTCTGCACCGTGGCGAAAAATTGCCGCGAGACCCCGGTATCAGGATCGTAATCAATACTGGTAGCGTAGATGTCCAGCACCTTGCGCCAGAATACCTTTTCCGCCGAGCGGATGTCGCGGATGCGCGCCAGCAGTTCGTCGAAATAGTTGCCGCCGCCCCCGCGCTTCAGGCGCTCATCATCGAGAGCGAAGCCTTTGATAATGTACTCACGCAACTGCTGGGTGGCCCAGATGCGGAACTGCGTGCCGCGATGCGACTTGACGCGATAGCCGACCGAGATGATGACGTCGAGGTTATAGTGCTCGACGCTGCGGGATACCCGGCGGTTTCCCTCCTGCCGAACTGTCAAGGATTCCTTGACGGTTCCGGTACGCTCCAACTCGTGTTCATCGTAAATATTCTGGATGTGAAGACTGACGTTCTGCTTCGTAGTCTGAAACAGTTCAGCCATCTGTGCCTGGCTCAACCAGACCGTCTCACCCTGAAACTGCACTTCAAGCCGTGTTTTGCCGTCCTCGGTCTGGTACAGCAATATCTCCCCGGCCTGCATCTTCTTGTCTTGTCCTCGCATGGCTATCCTCCTTGATATTCACTGAAAGCGGCCGCGAGACCGGCAAAGGTCCTGGGCGGATTACGCTCGTAACTTTGTTGATCTACGTAGATGAATTTGTACGCTGGTCCGGACTCTGCAACGCTGGCGGCCGTGGCATCCGGCAAGACCGGATGCTTGACGATGTTCTGATGGATGGCCTCGACGAGCGGATAGTCAGACACTGTTTGCACGAAGATCGCACCGTTGTTGTGCCGGGGCGTGGCGGTCACATCCACCTGCAGGGCCAGGCGACCGTCCTTCTGCAGCATGCGGTGATGGATATCCTGGATGCTTTTGAACCAGGCCATCCTCGGATCATGGATGTGATGGGCCTCGTCGTTGAACACCGCCAGCTCGTCAATCTCGCGCACGATCTCGCCGAGATCGGTCTTACTGTCGGTGGTCTTGCCGGCCGGCTTCGGTCCAAAAGGCGCGAGGAAGTAGTCGCGCAAATCTTCGTCGTCCAGCGACGGTTCGCGCACGTCGCCGAGATAAACACGATGAATATTGGTCAGAAAAAAATTGCCGGTATCCCGCACAACGCGAACATCGTCCTGAATGTGCAGGGTGATCTGGAAGTCGTCGCGCCAGTTACGGCCTGCATGGCCGTTGTCGGGGAGGACGGGATCGTTGAAGAAGATACGCAGCCCGTCGAAGTCGGCACGCAACCGATCGAGAACGATAATATTCGGGGCAATCAGCAGGAAATTGCGTGCCAAGGTTGAATCGGGTTCGTAGAGCTTGTGAAACCAGCTCCATGCGATAAGCAAGGAGATGACTTTGGTCTTGCCGGCGCCGGTCGCCATTTTCACGACGTAACGCGGCCAGTCCTCGTCGAACAAGCTCGGCTTGATCTCATTCAGTGACGAATAGCGCATCAGATCGAACTTGTCGCGTGCGCGGCGCACGTCATGCAGCCAGATCACCGTCTCCACCGCTTCGCGCTGGGCGAAGTAATAACGGAACGGCGACAGCGTTCCGTCGGCCTGCTCGACCAGGTGCCCGGTCTCGAACCACCAGTTCAGCGGTGCGTGAGATGTATCTGAAGCACCCGCATAACTATAAGCCCGCCACGCAGAGACCTCGCCGCGAATTTTAGCAACCAGCGGTGGCAGCAGCTTTTCATACGCTGTGCTGCGCAATTCTTCCGCAGCCGGAAACCAGCGCTGATCCGGCAGCAGCTCGCTATAAGGCGATTTCGGAAAATCAGGGTGTAATGCCATAGATTATAACTACCCGTTATTCTTTGGCCTGATCTGACTGAAAACACGTGCTTGTAATCAACCGCGACCTTGTGTTGTTTAGCACGTCGTTAACCCCTTTGTTATTCTTTTCCCTAGCCACGATCTCCCCCTCCACGTTCCCCTGCTAACGGGATTATCCATGAATTTTTAGCGGGTTACACACCCGTACAAAAACCGTGGCCGGTTGAAACCGGCCCTGCATGTTACAGAGTTTCTGCCTTACACCCCCATCCCGGCCATTAGCGCAGGTTTTCCTCCGTGTACAGTGACAGTTCAATCATGCGCTCCAGCAATTGCTCGGCGGGCAGACCGGGAAAATTTTTCTGCACCAGTTCCTTGGTGAACAGCCGGGTGAGATAACGCAGTTTGAGCGCCTTCGACCGCGAGGCATAGACATAATCACGGTGACCGTTATTGATCACAATGACATTCTGTTCAGCATCGTAACGCGAGCGCCACAATTCCCCGGGGGCATTGCGGTAGGTGTAACCCGGCAACCCGTGCTGGACCCGGTTTGCGTCCTTGATCTCGGGAACCAGGGAATCAGTGACGGTGATGAGCGCTTCCGCCTCGCGGGTGATATCGCCTTGCGTCACAGCCACTTTGAGCCGGACCAGACACGGCTCGGCGGGCGCGGTGAAGGTAATCATTTCACCATCGTTGCGATTCAAGGCGCCGCCACCTTCGGTAATGGTCCAGGCGTACACAAGATTTTCTTCGGCCAGTTGCCGCATGCGATCCCGCGGGACGGCCCGGTAATTGTGCTCTTTGCTCACCGGCACGACCGAAGAAGACGGCGCGATACGGACACTGAATAACGGTCCGGCAAATTCAAAAAATTTCTTCTGTCGATCCTTCGCGCCGCGCCCGCCCTCACCTTCCGTATCATTTGCCAATGCCTCCATGCCCTCATCTTTGTCGCGGCCGCCGGGGCGCAACGACGAGCGGCGGCCGGGGATTTCAAACCAGTCATATTCCTCGGGCGGCAGTTGCAACAGCGCCTCCCGGAAGGCGTTCTGTATGGTGCGCAGTACCTCGCGGCTGGCGCGCTCTTCCTCCGCGCGCTGCTGATCACTGATGATCTGGTTGAGCGCTGTCTCCAGCGGTTCCAGCGCGGCGACAAAGTCAACAAAGGTTTGATCGAGTATCACACCAAGGCGTGTGGCGGGTGTGAGATTGAGAAAAGGCGCGTCAATAATGCCCTGCAACCAGCCGCTGGACCAGGGCGGGCGCCGCAGCGCGTCCAGATCGGCGAGGCTATCCATGATACGCGTGCCGTTACGATACAAACCCACGCAGTTCGCCGGATTCTGATCTGAGAGATATAACTCCACGTAGAGATCGCCCATGCCGGTAACCGGCACCGGCAGACCATGCAGCAGGCGGCCATCAAACTCACGCGGTTCGACCTTGAACTCCTTGCGCGCATGGCGATCGATGACCCGGACTTCCGCGCCACTCTGGCGGATCCGTTCGCGCAATTCCGAGGCGAGATACCACTGGATCTTTTCGCCATTCAGTTGCCGGATGCCGGGCAGGAGCGGGGCGATCCGGAGTTCCGTGCCCGGACGCGCGAACAGCGACCGTTTCTGGGTCACGCTGAATCCCGGGTCGCCCTTCTGCATGTGCATCTGGTACGATTTGCCGTCACTGGCGCTGCTGGTCATCACCAGTTGTTCACCCACCGTCCAGAAACTCAGCAGCCCGATGCCGAACTCACCCTGCAGGCCAGTGCTGCCTGTGGCCTTGAGCCGCCGTTTCACCGAGTCGCAGATGTGCGTGGCGACATAGTGGAAATCCGGCAGTCCTTCCTCATCACGCGGGATACCGTGACCGTCGTCGGTAACAGTAAGATAATGCTCCCCGCGTTCGCGGCCGCGCATGATAGTGATATGCCGTGCACCGGCATCAATGCTGTTCTCGACAAACTCGGCAACCGCCTTCAGCGGATTGCTCTGCGAAAGCGCGATGATGGTAATGGCGTTCCAGTCATCCCCGATCTTCAGCCGCCCGGTGGCGCGCTTGCGTTTGCGGATGGATGTTCCGTTATTCATACCTGTTTCAACACATGTTGCTCCAACTGCATTGTCCTTCAGTAAATCTCACCATGACTGCCGGCATTAACAAACACAATCTCCTGATCCCGTAATTCCAGTTCCAGTGTAATGCGATAACGCATCGAGATCGAAACCGAATGCAGGCCGGTCAACCGCCCCTGCAAGGGACGCAGGCGCAGTGAGGGATGCAGGGGATTCTGTTCCAGCAACAGCAATGTTTTGAAATAGCGCGCCTTAGAGTCCGCTCAAGTTTTACTATTGGAAATAGTACCCTGAATACCCTGAATCAAAACAAACCTTGTTACCTGACAGTTTCAGGGTGCCTCAACAATATCCTTCGGCCGTTATCAAACGGCCTGAGGGTGAATTGATTGGTAAGGATGTGCGGTGGCCAGTTATTTATCCCCCCAACCACCAGCGGCACGGACCATGTAATCAGTTCCTGCCCTGACTTCATCATCACTCAGGCTGGCAAAACCACCCCGGGCTGGCATACCACGCAGACCATTGATGGCGTGGGAATAAACGGTGTCACGGCCCTGTGCGATGCGCTTGGCCCACAATGGTTTGCTGCCGTATTTGGGTGCGGCGTTCATGCCGCCTTTATGGCAGATTGCACAATAGGTATTATAAATCTGTCCGCCATCAACTGTTGCAGTTGCGACTTGAGTTTCGGTAACGGCAGTCTTCGCAACCGGAGTAACTGTTACAGCTTCTACTACAGGCGCAACCTGCTCTTTTATAACTGTTTCAACAGCCTCCATCTTCTCTTCCGCCATGGCCTTAACTGTTTCGATTTTTTCTTCAATCATCCCTGTTGGCGTTGGTTCCGTCATTTCTTGTGGTGCCTCGGTATAGGGCCAGTTTTTGTAAATCTCCTCCTGGTAGATCACACCATTTTCAAGCACTTCCGGTGTAGTTTGTTGTTTCTGCATTGCAGGCGCTGTTGCAGTATCAGGAAGTGCTGTACCTGCACTTTCAGTTTGCTTGACCGCAACACCGCTTTTTTCAGCAGGCGTCTCGCTGTCACCGCAGGCACTTAACAAACTGGATGTAATTAAAATGAATACTGATTTGTACAATATACCTCGACATAAATTCATGTGTATCTCCTCATGCAATTCGTTATTTAATTACCGTGATTTATAACTGTGATATCGTATTTGAATCATGAATTCAAGAAAAATTCAGGAATATTGCGAACAGCAATGGGATGACTCGGCATTGCCGCAGTTGATTGAATATATCCGCATCCCGAACAAGTCCCCCATGTTTGACCCGGACTGGCAGACACATGGCTATATGGATCAGGTGGTACAGCAATTTGAACACTGGTGCCGGACCTGCAATATCCCGGGCATGCAGCTTGAAGTGGTGCAGCTGCCGGATCGGACGCCGCTGATCTACATGGACATCCCGGGGGATTCTGACCGTACCGTCCTGCTTTATGGGCATCTGGACAAACAACCGGAAATGACCGGCTGGCGTGAGGGATTGGGCCCATGGCAACCGGTACTCGATGGTGACAGGTTGTATGGCCGGGGCGGTGCGGATGACGGTTACGCGACTTTTGCCTCGTTGATTTCCATGATGGCACTCAAGAACCAGGAGATACCCCATGCCCGCTGTGTGGTGCTGATTGAAGCCTGCGAAGAGAGTGGCAGTTATGACTTGCCATTTTATATTGACGCCCTGGCGGACCGTATCGGCGAACCGGAACTGGTGATCTGCCTGGATTCCGGCTGCGGAAATTATGATCAGTTATGGTGTACGACCTCACTGCGTGGACTCATTGGTGGTGAATTAAGGATAGCAATACTGGATGAGGGTGTTCACTCCGGTGATGCCAGCGGCATCGTCCCCTCCAGCTTCCGCATCCTGCGGCAATTACTGAACCGCATTGATGACTGCAACAGCGGCTGGATCGCAACTCTGGAATTTACCACAGACATCCCTGAAAAAAGAGTGGAACAGGCAAAGACTGCGGCCGCCGTCCTCGGTGACAGCGTCTATACGAAATTTCCGTTTGTCCCCGGCGCGCAACCGGTCTTCAGGGATGCAGCAGAACTGATCCTGAACCGGACCTGGCGCCCGGTGTTATCGATTACCGGGGCCGATGGGCTGCCTGCCATAGCCAATGCGGGGAATGTGCTGCGGGCCGGCACTGCGGTAAAGATCTCGCTGCGATTGCCACCCACGGCAGATGCCCGGATTGCGGCACAAAAATTAAAATCTCTGCTGGAACATGACCCGCCTTATGGTGCCAGGATAAATTTTATGCCTGACTGGAGTGCCGGCGGCTGGCATGCGCCCGATCTTCAGCCCTGGCTGGAACAGGCCATCAACCAGGCCTCACTGAATTATTTCGGCAATGGTGCTGTGTATATGGGTGAAGGCGGAACCATTCCTTTCATGGGGATGCTGGGGGAAAAATTTCCCGACGCACAATTTCTGATCACCGGTGTACTCGGCCCGCATTCAAATGCCCACGGCCCGAATGAATTCCTGCACCTGCCAACGGCCAAAAAGCTGACCTGTTGCGTGGCGGAAGTCATTGCCCGGCATTACTTATGCAAATAACCTGCATAGACAGGAATATACATAATCAATGTCCCTCCCCCCTGTAAGGGGGAGGAAGTTATATTGATGTTTTTATTTTCTCCGTGCACTCCATCCACACCGTGGATAATAATAGACAACCATGAAACCCAATCACCTGAAAGTAGTTTTGAAAAAGGACGACTGGTCTATAGCTGAGTCACGCAGGCTTTATCAGATCCCGGCCTGGTCCGAGGGTTATTTTGATATCAATGCAGCAGGCCATCTGATTGCACGGCCGGGCCAGAGTGAAAATCACGCCATCGATCTCTACCAGTTGGCACACCAGCTCCGGGAACAAGGGCAGGCCCCGCCGGTCTTGCTGCGCTTTACTGATATTCTGCAACACCGGGTTGACGCCTTGTGTGCGGCCTTCGCCAAAGCAAAGCAACAATACAACTACCAGTCAGCGTATACGGCAGTTTATCCCATCAAGGTCAACCAGCAGCGCAAGGTTGTTGAAGACATCATTCGCCATGGCGGCAAACGTATCGGGCTCGAGGCTGGCAGCAAACCAGAATTACTGACCATCGTTGCACTCTCGGCACCGGGCAATACCGTGATCTGTAACGGTTATAAAGATCAGGAATATATCCGCATTGCACTGATCGGCCAGCAACTTGGATTGCGTGTTTTCATCGTTGTGGAAAAAATTTCGGAATTGAAAATGATTATCCGGATCGCCAAAGAGATGGGCATTACACCGCGGCTCGGTGTGCGCGTACGCCTGGCATCGGTAGCTGAAGGGAACTGGCAGAATACCGGGGGTGAAAAATCCAAATTCGGTCTGAACAGCGCCCAGGTCATCGGGGCTGTTGAAGAATTAAAGGCAGCAGGATGGCTTGATTGCCTGCAGCTGTTACATTTCCATATCGGTTCCCAGATCAGCAACATTCAGCATTTCCAGCGTGGCCTGCAGGAAGGGACCCGGTTTTTCTGTGAACTGCGGAAGATGAATGTACCTGTGGTTTGCGCCGATGTCGGTGGCGGACTGGGCATTGATTACGAAGGGTCACAATCACGCAATTACTGCTCGGTGAACTACACCATGCAGGCCTATGCCGGGACCGTGATCCAGGCCTTTGCCGATATCTGCCAGCAATATGATCTGCCGCAACCCGAGATCATCACTGAGGCAGGCCGGGCCATGACCGCGCATCATGCGATGCTGATTACGAATGTTATCGGGGTGGAACAGGCCCCCGGATTGATTAAAACTGCTGCTGCAAAATCCAGTGAACCTCCCGTAGTACAGGAACTCTGGAAATTGTTACAGGCGCTGAATAAAAAATGTGCCGTGCAAACCTATCACGATGCCCTGCATCAATTTGAAGAAACCAGGGAGATGTTTGTGCGTGGACTGATTGATTTGCATCAGCGTGCGCGTGTAGAGGATCTCTTTTATTCCATCTGCCGCAAGACACAGGGCTTGCTGAAGAAAGACCAGCAAGATTTGCTGGATATTCTCAATGAAAAACTGGCAGATAAATATTTCTGTAACTTTTCCCTGTTTCAATCCATGCCGGACAGTTGGGCCATCGATCAGATCTTTCCCATCGTACCACTGCACCGGCTGGACGAAAGGCCGGCGCAACGTGCGATCATCGAAGATCTGACTTGTGATTCGGATGGCATGGTAAAACAATATGTCAATGGCGAAGGGATAACCAGCAGCCTGCCTATCCATACACCATTCGATCATGAACCTTATTTAATCGGCATCTTTCTGCTCGGTGCATACCAGGAGATCCTGGGCGACATGCATAATCTCTTTGGTGATACAGCATCGGTCAACGTTGAACTGCTGCCGGACGGTAATTACCAACTGACCGAGGTCCACCAGGGTGATTCCGTGGCCGACCTGCTGGACTACGTAAACATCAGCGGCAAGACACTGGAGTATTGTTACAAACAGAAGATCAATGCGGCCCATCTGGATAAATTTCTGGAGACACAATATTTGCATGAACTGATTCAGGGACTGGATGGGTATACGTATCTGGAAGACTAGAATAACGTAACTCGTAATTCGTAATTGGTGATTAGTTTATGGTTACCAATCACGAATCACGAATTACCAATCATGAGGGTATTTGAATGAAAACCGGAGTCATTGGTCTCGGCACTATGGGTGGATACATGGCGCTCAATTTTCACTATACGGAATATCTGCACATGATCTGGAACAGGACTCCGGGCAAGGCCGCCCCCATTGCAGAAAAGACCGGGGCCAGGGTTGCTGAAAGTCCGGCTCAACTCGCATCGGAATGCGAACTGATCGTGCTAAGTGTCTCGCGTGATAAAGATGTCCTGGAGATGATCCGGGCCATTGCCACGGCAATCAAACCGGACAGTGTGGTAGTGGATACCTCAACGGTGAGTGCTGATACGGCCAGGGAAGCGGCAGCGCTTTTAAAAAATAAAGCCGCACATTTCCTGGATTGCCCGGTGTCCGGCGGCGTGGAAGGTGCAAAAAACGGCACGCTCGCAGTTATGGTTGGCGGTGATGAGAAAATTCTGGAACGGGTAAAACCGGTTATATCTGCGATTGCGGCGAATATCGCCTACATCGGTCCCACCGGCAGCGGGCAGGCCTGCAAGGCTGTCAATCAACTCATGGCGGCCGGGATTAACCAGGCGGTAACCGAGGCACTGCTCTTCGGGCAATCCATGGGTCTGGACATGAACAGGGTCGTCGATATAGTCGCCACTGGTGCAGCAGGCAACTGGTTTCTGGATCATCGTGGCAAAACCATGCTGGCGGGTGACTATACCCCCGGTTTCAAACTCGGCCTGCATCACAAGGACCTCTCAATCTGCCAGGCCATGCTGAAAAATGTATCCGGTAATTCTTTACCCATACTGGAGATGACCCTGCAACATTATAAAAACCTTATGGATCAGGGCCACGGAGATAAAGACATCTCTGCCCTGTTCCGGTTCAAAATAGAGCAATTTGGCCAGAAAAAATAATTTTTTGTTGGTCACCGTCAAGGAACTCGCTGGATAATTACGTGGTCAATAATTGACGATTGGATAATAATGTGCAGAATATCTGCGCATTAACCTTCGGCAAGCAGGAATTAAAACAAAAGCTCCGGTAGTTTGCTGAACCTTTGCAGCAAAATCCAAACTTCACCAAAACAACCTACAGTGTTGGATTGAGGGTACAAGATTGACTGAAAAAACAGAAAAACCGGTTATCGAGATTAACTCGCTGGTCAAACATTTCGGGCCTATCCATGCGGTACAGGGTATTTCTTTCACGCTCAGGAAAGGTGAAGTTCTGGGATTCCTCGGCCCCAATGGCGCCGGCAAATCCACGACCATGAAAATGATCGCCGGCTTTCTGGAACCCACGGCTGGCAAAATTTCCGTATGTGGTCTCGATATTCTGGAGAACCCCATTGCGGCCAAGAAAAAGATTGGTTATCTGCCCGAAGGCGCACCACTCTACGGTGAAATGACTGTCACGGCATTTCTGAATTTTATTGCTGATGTACGTGGCATGACCGGCAAGGCCCGCACAGACCGTATTGAAGATGTCATACAGAAAATCAACCTGCAAACTGTACGCAACCAGACGCTCGAAACATTATCCAAGGGTTACAAACGCCGTGTCGGTGTAGCACATGCGATCCTGCATGACCCGGAGATCCTGATTATGGATGAACCGACCGATGGTCTCGATCCGAACCAGAAACATGAGGTCCGTACCCTGATCAAGGAAATGGCCTCGGAAAAGGCGACCATCATTTCCACCCATATACTTGAAGAGGTCGATGCAGTCTGTACTCGCGCCATCATCATTGCCTCCGGCAAGTTGTTATTTGATGGCACACCCGCAGAACTTCTGGCCAAATCCACGAATGGCAAACTGGATGATGTATTCCGTGAGATCACAACACAACATCATGCTGAACAGGGAGTGACATTAGCGTCATGAACAACATCAAGGCCATTTTCAAGCGCGAATTCGCAGCCTATTTCGCTACACCGGTAGCCTATGTATTTATTGTTATATTCCTGTTCCTGATGGGCGTCTTCACCTTTTATATCGGTGTATTTTACGAACGCAACCAGGCTGATCTTGAACCCTTCTTCCGTTTTCATCCATGGCTATATCTGTTTCTGTTACCTGCCATTGCCATGCGTCTCTGGTCCGAAGAACGCAAGACCGGCACGATAGAACTACTCATGACATTGCCCATCCCGGCCTACCAGGCGGTGGTTGCAAAATTTTTCGCGGCCTGGAGTTTCACTGCGGTTGCACTGGTGCTGACATTCCCGATGTGGATCACCGTAAATTATCTCGGTGCGCCGGATAATACGGTCATACTGGCAAGCTACATCGGCAGCCTGCTCATGGCAGGTGGTTTTCTGGCCATAGGATCATGTGTTTCCGCTATTACCAAAAACCAGGTCATTGCCTTTGTTGTCAGTGTGGTGATCTGTTTCCTGTTCCTGTTAAGTGGTTTCCCGCTGGTACTGGATTTCTTCCGCGGCTGGGCGCCACAGGCTGTGGTGAATGCCATTGCATCCTTCAGTTTCCTGACCCATTTTGAGTCCATAAAGAAAGGAGTCATCGATATTCGTGATCTGATCTATTTCCTGGCACTCATCAGTTTCTGGCTGTATGCCAATGTCGTTGTCATTGAAGCCAAAAAGGCAGGCTAGGAGAACTTATGAACAGCAGAAACATTATATCCGGCACCGGCCTGGTTCTCGTCGCCTGCCTGTTTGTTGCCGTAATCATCCTTGCCAATGCGACTTTAACCAACTTGCGTCTTGATCTCACGGAAAACAAATTATTTACCCTCTCTGATGGAACAATCAACATCATCAGGAATTTTGATGAACCCGTAAAACTGGATTTTTACTTTTCCCAGAAGGCAATGACCGGACTGCCAGCGCTGACAAACTATGCCGTGCGTGTACGCGATATGTTGCAGGAATATGAAACCCATTCCGGTGGCAGGATTATCCTCAAGATTATCGATCCGGAACCCTTCTCTGAAGAAGAGGATCAGGCTGTCGCCAAGGGTTTGCAGGGGATTGCTGTCAATAATGCCGGCGACCGTGCCTATCTTGGCCTGGTAGGAACAAATTCAACAGATGACCAGAAAATTATTCCCTTCTTCCAGTCGAACCGGGAATCCGCACTGGAATACGACATCACCAAACTGCTCTATGGCCTGGCCAATCCGGAAAAGAGTGTCATCGGCATACTCAGTTCCTTGCCCATGTTCGGTGACAAGGACGATCCAAATATCGGGCCCTGGACCATTGTCAGTACCATGAATGAATTTTTTGATGTGCGTGCACTCTGGGGCGATATCGAAACCATCGATCCTGATATTGATGTACTGATGATCGTACATCCCAAGAACCTGAAACTGAGAACCCTGTTTGCAATCGACCAGTATATTCTGAAAGGCGGCAAGGCCATGGTGTTTGTTGATCCGCTGGCTGAATCAGACCGTACACCGCCGGATCCTAAAAACCCGGGTGCCATGCCCAAATTTGATTCTGAATTGCCAAGATTGTTCGATCAATGGGGCCTTGATTTCCTCAAGGAAAAAGTCGCGGGCGACATCAACGCAGCCATGCATGTACAGACCCGGGACGAGCGTGGCCTGAAGGAGATTGCCTACCTGCCGTGGTTAAGGCTGGCCAAAGAAAGTTTCAACAAGGATGACTTCGCCACCAGCGAACTGACTGTCATACATCTGGGTACTGCCGGAATTCTTGAGAAGAAAGCAGACTCGGCAATTACCCTGACTCCGTTGCTCGAAACCACCCGGCAATCCATGCAACTGGAACGTGATTTCATTGTGATCCAGCGAGATCCCAGCATTATGCTGGATAATTTCAAGTCCATGGAAAAAAAGCAGCTGCTTGCTGTACGTTTACAGGGCAAGGCCCAGACCGCTTTCCCGGATGGGCTTTCAAATACCGTTGATGAGGAAGATAACGAGTCAGAAGCTGATACGGATAATACTGGCACAGATACTTCCGGCCTGGTGCGCGAGGGTGAAATTAATGTCATCGTCGTTGCAGATACCGATATCCTGACGGATCTGTTCTGGATCAGGACACAATCCTACTTCGGGACGGAACTGCCGCAAGCGATCGCAGACAACGGTAATTTTATCATCAACGCGCTGGAAAATCTGGCTGGCAGCAACGATTTGATCAGTCTGCGCAGCCGGGGTGAATTTACCCGTCCCTTTGATCGCGTTGAAGCCATACGCCGTAATGCTGAACTTACTTTCCGTGCAAGGGAACAGGAATTACAGGCAAGACTGCAGGAAACCGAGAAGAAGATTATGCAACTTCAACAGGAACAGGGTAATGACAGTGCCCTGATCCTGACTCCTGAACAAAGCGCCGAGGTGGAAAAAATCCGGCAAGTGCGCCTTGATACCAGAAAGGAACTGCGTGCCGTACAACACGAACTCAAAAAGAATATTGAATCACTCGGGACCAAATTACGCATCATCAATATCGGCCTGATTCCCCTGCTGGTTTTTCTTATTGCGATAGCAACAGGAATTTACCGCATCAACAGACAGAGGCAATAATACATCGGGGCTGGGTAAATTAACCATCAGCATGAAAGACAGAAAACTCCTTTTACTCACCCTGGTTACTCTGGCGGTCATTACGGCCGCCGCTATCACTGCAAAATTGCATGCTCCACAAAGTACGATAGCAAAACAGAGCCTCTTTCCGGGACTGGCAAACCAGATTAACGATATTGTCGAAATCAGTATCAGGAATGACCGCCAGACCGTCCTGTTAAAAAAGCAGGGAGATAACTGGGTATTGGAAAGTGCAGATAATTATCCCGCACTGTTCAATAAAGTCAGGGCATTGGTCATTCACCTGGCAGACCTCAAAATCGAAGAAGAAAAAACCGGCGATCCAGACTTGTATGCAAGACTCGGGGTAGAAGATCCGGCGAGCAAAGATGCCAATTCATTGCTCATCACACTGAAAAGCAGCGGGAATGAGGATGTCGCCAGTATTATAGCCGGGAAGCCACGCCAATCCGCAGGCAGCAAACCCGGACTTTATGTCCGTTTGCCTGATCAGACCCGCGCCCTTCTGGCAGAAGGCATGCTTGATGTTTCCGGAAATCCTGCCGACTGGTTTGAAAGGAGCCTTTTTGATATCCCATCCAACTATATTAAAAATGTAACTATCCAGAATTCGGACGGGAAAGTTTTTGAAATCTATAAAGACCAAATTGAACAGCCAGACTTTCAATCCAGGGGAATTTCAGGCGACAATTCTGCAACAAAGATTATTCTGGCCCGTATCGGCAGGAGCATGGAAGAAATGCGCGCAGATGGCGTGCAGGCACTGGATAATTTTTCATTCCCGGAAGAAACTGCCACCACGACAGCAACAACCTTTGACGGACTGATGATTACAGCAAAAACCGCCAGGGTTGATAACAAGTCTTATGCACATTTCACTTTTGCAGTTGATCCATCTGCAACCCGGGAAGAAGAAAGTGAAGATTTAACTGACACAGCCGCAGAATCTGCTAAAGACTTCAAACCGGATCCGCAGCAGGAAGCGCATCACCTGACTGAGACCTTGTCTCCATGGGTCTATCAAATCCCGGATTTCAAATACGAAGCCCTTACATCCAACCCGGGTAATCTGAAAAAGCCAACCGAATTCTCCGAATAAGGAATTTCCCGCACAGTACGGGTATATTCGCGGGCCTGACCACTCCTTCACGGTGGCTGACAATACACTTCAAGCCGCTATCAAGATATACTCACCCGGCATTGAGGGCGTAAGGAAAATTATTTGTGGCTGCCAAGAAAAAACCGGAAGTATTGACCTTTCAGGACCTGATCTTCAGGCTGCAATCCTTCTGGGGAGCGAAGGGATGTGTCATACAGCAGCCTTACGATATGGAAGTCGGCGCCGGGACATTTCATCCGTCCACTTTTCTGCGCGCCATCGGGCCGGAACCATGGTATGCCGCTTATGTGCAACCTTCAAGAAGGCCAACGGACGGGCGTTACGGTGATAATCCCAACCGGCTGCAACATTACTATCAGTTCCAGGTCACGTTAAAACCCTCACCGGATGATATTCAGAACATCTATCTTGAATCCCTGCAGGAACTCGGTATCGATCCACTGGTGCACGATATACGTTTTGTCGAGGACAACTGGGAATCACCCACGCTGGGGGCCTGGGGCCTGGGCTGGGAAGTGTGGTTGAATGGCATGGAGATCAGCCAGTTTACCTATTTCCAGCAAGTGGGCGGGCTGGAATGCAAACCGGTGTCCGGTGAGATCACCTACGGCCTCGAACGTATCGCCATGTATCTGCAAAACGTGGACAGCGTATACGACCTCACCTGGTGCAAGACACCGGCAGGAAGCGTCACCTATGGTGATATCTATCATCAAAATGAAGTAGAGCAATCAAAATACAATTTTGAATATGCAGATACGGATAGCCTGTTTGCATGGTTTGATACCTGCGAGACGCAATGCAAATACCTGCTGGAAAATGATCTGCCCCTGCCCGCCTATGAACAGATGCTGAAAACCTCACACAGCTTTAATCTGCTGGATGCGCGCCGTGCAATTTCAGTAACGGAACGGCAACGTTACATTCTGCGCATCAGAACACTGGCACGGGCAATTGCTGAGGCCTATTACGCCAAGCGCGAAGCACTGGGCTTTCCATTATTAAAGGGCGATACTTCGCATGAGTAAGAATACGCGGGACCTGCTGATTGAGATCGGTACTGAGGAGATGCCGCCCAAGGCACTGGCAGCACTGGCAGAGGACTTTGACACCCGATTACATGGCCAGCTGTGGCGCATCCATGATCTGCATGAACCCGGTAAAACGACTACACAATACTATTTCTCCCCACGGCGTATAGCAATAATTTATGAAAACATCAGAATTAGACAACCTGATCGTCAGGTTGAAAGATATGGTCCCGCTATAGCTGTCGCCTTTGATGCTGATGGCAAACCGACGAAGGCCGCTGAAGGCTTTGCCCGATCCTCCGGGACCACGGTCGATCAACTTGAGCAGAAAGATGGCAAATTATTTTTCTCAGAACTGCAACCCGGTGTGACCACCGCTGATCTTATACCGACGGCAATTAACGAAGCTCTGGCCAAACTGCCTATCCCAAAGCGAATGCGCTGGGGATCAGGTACGGCTGAATTCGTACGGCCGGTACACTGGATCGTGGTGCTTTTAGGTAATGATGTTGTCGATTGTGAAATTCTTGGAGTCAAGGCAGGACAAACTACTTACGGCCATCGCTATCATCACCCGGGGCCAATCAAATTAAAATCGCCTTCGGATTATGTACAGGCCCTGCATGATGCCAAAGTCTGGTTGAATGGTTCACGTAGTGAACTCCAAGGCGAAATAAGTTTAATGGCACGTAATGAAGCGGACAAAGTCAATGGGGATCCACTCAATAACGAACCAGAAAGCGCCCTTGTATCCGAGATTGCTGCTCTGGTGGAATGGCCTGTTGCTGTCAGCGGCAAGTTCGATTCAAAATTTCTGGAATTACCCGAAGAAATACTGATAGCTACACTCGAAGGACAGCAACGATATTTCCCGGTTCGCGACAAAAAGACCGGTAAACTTTTACCTCATTTTGTAACGATCGCGAATATTGAAAGCAAGGACATTAACCAGGTCAGGCATGGCAACGAACGGGTCATCGTGCCCCGTCTTACTGATGCCATGTTTTTCTGGGATACGGATCGGGCAGTCACACTGGAGAGCAGGTTACCTGCACTGGACGGCGTCGTATTTCAGAACAAACTCGGCAGTGTCGGTGACAAGATAAGGCGTGTTACCAAACTGGCTGAATCGATCTCCAACTCTATCAGCGGTGATCCAGAACTGGCCGAACGGGCTGCACAACTTGCCAAATGTGATCTGGTGACCAGCCTCGTTGGCGAATTTCCTGAATTGCAAGGCATTATGGGCCGCTATCTCGCACAACATGACGGTGCACCTGATGAAGTGGCAAAGGCGATTGAAGAACATTATCTGCCCCGTTACGCCGGCGATCGATTGCCTGTGACGCGTACTGGGCAGGCACTCGCTGTTGCAGACAAACTGGACACCATGATTGGCATCTTTGCTATAGGCCAGATCCCGACTGGAGAAAAAGACCCGTTTGCACTACGCCGTGCTGCACTGGGTATACTCAGAATATTGATCGAATGTGATCTTGATATTGATTTAAATGAATTGTTAAAAATTGCCGCTATGAACTTTAACGATTCAATAAAAGCACCTGATGCAACCAGTGCGGTATTCGATTTCATTATGGATCGCCTGCGTTCATATCTGCGGGAACGCAACTATGCGCCCGATGAGATTGATGCCGTTTTGTCGCTTAATCCAACACGGCTGGATCATATACTGCCGCGTCTTGATGCTATAAAGATGTTTCGTGCGCTTCCTGAGGGCATGGCACTTGCTGCAGCCAATAAAAGAATACAAAATATTTTACGTCAGGCAGGAGACGGTGAGATCGATGTTATTACACCGGCAATCGATAGTTCGCTGCTTTTTGAAGATGCAGAGAAAATCCTCTGTAAAAAATTGACTGATATTGCGATTAGAGTACATCCTCTTACTACTGCAGGAGACTATGCAACAGCACTTAAAGAGCTTGCACAGCTACGTGATTCCGTCGATACTTTTTTTGATAACGTAATGGTAATGGCAGAGGACGAGAAGCTTCGTACTGCACGCCTACAGTTGCTTGCTGAAATTCACCATGAATTCTTAGCGATTGCAGATGTATCAAAGTTGCAGGGATAATAATTAATGAAACTCATAATACTCGATCGTGATGGTGTGATTAACCAGGAATCGAAGGATTACATTAAATCCGCCAGCGAATGGAAAGCGATACCCGGCAGCCTCCCGGCCATTGCCCGCTTGTGCCAGAATGGTTACAGCGTCATTGTCATTACCAACCAGGCCGGCCTGGCAAAGAAGAAACTGGATATTGTCGCCCTTAACGAAATACACCGGAAACTGCTCGACCACCTCTCTCAATACGGTGGAACGATTGATGCATTTTTCTTTTGTCCCCATGATCCCAAAGATAACTGTGATTGTCGCAAGCCGAAAACAGGCTTGCTCAATGAAATCAGCCGACGCCTGCATATTCCACTCACCGGTGTTTCCATGGTGGGTGATAAACTCATTGATATCGAGGCGGCTATTGCTGTCGGAGCCAAACCCATACTGGTAAAAACCGGCTATGGTGAAGAAACCCTGGCCAGCAAAAAACTTCCAGCTGGTGTTAAAGTTTACGAAAATCTTTCCACCGCAGTCGATGACCTGACGCTGGAAAAATAGTATATATCCCATGCTGCTGCTGTTCAGATCTTTATTGTTTAATCTGGGTCTTGCCATTTCCACAATCATCGTTACACCAGTCTGCCTGCTGATCTACCCACTCCCTTTCAATTTACGTTTCTTTATCGTATCGCGCTGGACGGTATTCAACCTGTGGTGGTTGAAAATCACGTGTGGTTTGAAACACACGATTACCGGGCTTGAGAATATACCTGCAGGCCCCGCTATCATCATGTGCAAACACCAGTCCGCTTGGGAAACCCTGGCGTTACAAATAATTTTCCCGGCACAGGCATGGATATTAAAACGTGAATTGCTCTGGATCCCGATATACGGTTGGGGTCTGGCTTCTATGCAACCGATAGCAATCGATCGAGGTTCCGCCATCAAGTCGTTTCGCCAGATCGTGGACCAGGGTTGTAACCGGCTGGCACAGGGAATCTGGGTTGTGGTATTTCCGGAGGGCACACGGGTTGCCCCGGGTGAAAATACCAAATACCTGCCGGGCGGCGGTTTACTGGCTGAAAAATCCGGTTACCCCATCGTTCCGGTTGCGCACAATGCCGGTTATTTCTGGTCCCGGAACAGTTTTATAAAAAAATCCGGGACGATCAACATGGTCATTGGCCCCCTGATTGAAAGCAAAGGCAAAAGCGCAAGCGAGATCACCCGGGAAGTTGAGACGTGGATTGAAGGTGCTGTTACGAAGCTCCCCAGAATAGATTCTGGTGAATAATCCCGAACCGGATTACTATCTCATCATCAAACTCACGGAGGGAAATCAAGATGCTGATAACCACACTGGAATTCGTGCCTGGAAAAACGATAACCAGGCACTTGGGGCTGGTACAAGGTAGCACTGTGCGTGCAAAACATGTCGGTCGCGATATGATGGCCGGCCTGAAAAATATCTTCGGTGGCGAACTCAAGGGTTACACGGAACTCCTGCAGGAATCGCGGGAAGAAGCTATCGACCGCATGCAGCAACAGGCACAATCTGTCGGTGCGAATGCCATCCTCAATATCCGCTTTTCAACTTCAAGCATTACCCAGGGCGCGTCCGAACTTTTTGCCTACGGCACAGCTGTAGTACTGGAATAAACCATGCTAGAACTGATTATATTTACCTGTCTGTTGCTGGCGGGGTACTTCTTCGGGCAAATGCTTGAACAGAGTCATTATCGCTCCATACTCAAACGGGAATCCCTGTACCGTAATATCCCCCTGATCGCCAGCAAGAAACTGCCGGACGAATTTATGTCCTGCACAACGCGGCTGGTTGCCGGGAATGTTGTTATTTCTGTAGATTTCTTCAAGAAATTTGTCGCCGGACTGCGTAACCTGGTGGGCGGCCGCATGCTGAGTTATGAAAGCCTGATAGACCGGGCACGGAGAGAAGCCCTGCTGCGCATGCGCGAAGAAGCCAGAAAACTGGGCGCAAATTATGTCTTCAATGTAAAAATGGAAACATCTTCTATCTCCAAGGGTCAACGCAACACTATCGGTTCTGTGGAAGTCCTCGCCTATGGTACAGCGATTATGCTAACTGAAAACCAGCCTGCAATACCTGTTCAGGTTGATACCGTTGTGATGAATCTAAGGCCAGGATGAAATTATACAGTGCTGAGTACTGAGTGCTGAGGATTGAGTATTGAACACTCGTTACTCATTACTGGTTACTCAGTACTCAGCACCCGGTACTAATCTGTAACCATGGACTACTCCAATCCTGAAATACCGGAAGGAATTAACACCAACAAGGAACATCCGCTCAAGGATTTTTTTATACTTTTGTCCGGCATACTTGCAGTCGTTGTAGCAGCCGTGGTTATTCTCGGTTTTATGGCAGAAAAACTCGCTGTACATATTCCATATTCGGTTGAAAAAGACCTCCTTTCCGGCAGGGCCCTGTTAACGGATGATGATAATCCAGAGGTTGTCACTTATCTGAAAAATCTTTCAGATAAACTCGCTGAATTTATGCAGATGCCTGATGACATGGAGATTACCGTTCATTACATGGATGAGGAGATTGAAAATGCGTTTGCCACGATTGGTGGCCATATTTATTTTTACCGTGGATTGTTGAAACTGCTCCCCAATGAGAATGCCCTGTCCATGGTCGTTGCCCATGAAATAGCACACATCAAACACCGGCATCCTGTTATTGCCATGGGCCGCGGTGTGGTCATTGGATTATTCATTGCGAGCATTACCGGATTCAGTGGCGATCATTTTGTCGGTCAGGTAGTCAGTGATGCCGGGATTATTACATTACTCTCATTTAACCGTGATCAGGAACGGGATGCCGATGTCACGGCACTTACTGCTGTTGCAGGTCATTACGGTCATATCGCGGGCAGCCAGGATTTATTTGAAACCCTGTTACAACTTGAAGAGAAACATGCAGGCACTCCCCCTGAATTTTTAAGGACACATCCTCTCAGTGGAAAACGCATTGAATATATTCGTCATCTGGCGAACCAGAATCACTGGAGTACTGCCGGGGAGATAACACGAATACCCGATAATATCCTGGACCGAATCAAAGCATCTTCTGATTTAAAATGAAGATACTTCACATCTGTTCGGAATGACAACAATTACTAATTTATCATTTTTAGCATAGTGATAAATCCAGAAAATTTTTCCGGTTATTTAGTCCTCGCAGATCGCTCGGCTGCCGCTATGGTATTCGCAACCAGCATCGTTATGGTCATCGGTCCTACTCCACCGGGAACCGGGGTAATATAACCCGCGACTTCCTTTACTCCTTCAAAATCGACATCCCCCACCAGACGGCCATCCGGCATACGGTTGATACCGACATCAATCACAGCCGCGCCCGGTTTGACCATATCTGCGGTTATCAGTCCGGGTTTGCCTGTAGCAACGACCAGGATATCGGCCATGGAAGTGAAATGTTTCAGATCGCGGGTCTTGGAAGTGCAGATACTGACCGTAGCATTTTTCTGCAACAGCAACATGGCCATCGGTTTACCTACGATATTGCTCCTGCCGACTATCACTGCATTCTGGCCTTCGATGGGAATATTCATTCGTTCCAGCAAGCACTGCACACCGTAAGGAGTACAGGGCGGGAAAACCGTATTTCCGGTCACCAGTGCGCCGATATTATAAAGATGAAAACCATCGACATCCTTATCAACCGAGATGACATCCAGCACCTTGTCTTTATCAATATGATCCGGCAACGGCAGTTGTACTAGAATGCCATGTATATCCTGGTTAAGATTAAGATTCCGGATGCAGTTCAATAACATCTCGTCATTGATATCACCGGGGAATTCATGGGCTTCTGAATGCAGTCCGACATCATGGCAGACCTTGATCTTGTTCCGCACATAGACCTTGGAGGCCGGATTATCACCAACAATGATAACAGCCAGACCAGGCAGCACTCCTCTGGATTTGAGCGCTTCGGCCCGTAGTTTCCATTCGTTACGCACCTTTTGTGCGATTGCATTTCCATCAATTATCTTCGCCGTCATGTGATTAAATACCTGTATTATTAATAATATTGAAATACGATTATAATATCAGTTCTATGTAGTGCTATCTTCAGTAAATTGATAAAGATTTATTACAATGGCCAATAAAACGAATGCAGGTTTTCCCTACGCCCGTATGCGCCGGATGCGCAGCAGTGAGTTCTCACGCCGGTTGATGCGTGAACACCACCTGCATTCAAATGACCTTATTTATCCGGTTTTCATTATTGAAGGGACAAAGAAACGTGAACCGGTCTCTTCCATGCCCGGTATTGAAAGGCTCACTATTGATGAGCTTTTGAAAGAATCCGCAGGACTGCTCCAACTTGGTATCCCGGCCATTGTATTATTTCCGGTTACGCCCACAGATAAAAAATCAGAAGATGCCAGTGAAGCTTATAACCCGGATGGACTCACTCAACGTGCAGTTCATGCGATCAAGGAAAAATTTCCCGAGCTTGGCGTCATTACCGATGTGGCGCTGGATCCGTTCACAACACATGGCCAGGATGGACTGATCGATGACTCCGGCTATGTAGTCAACGATGCCACCCTGAGAGTACTGGTCAAACAGGCACTGTCCCATGCTGATGCCGGGGCTGATATTGTGGCGCCATCTGACATGATGGATGGGCGCATCGGTGCCATTCGCGAAGCACTGGAATATGCACATCATGTGAACACAAAAATACTCGCCTATTCGGCCAAATATGCCTCGAGTTTCTATGGCCCGTTCCGTGATGCCGTGGGTTCAGCAGGCAATCTCGGTCAGGGCAATAAATACACTTATCAGATGGACCCGGCCAACAGCGATGAGGCATTACGTGAAGTCGCGCTGGACATCGATGAAGGTGCGGATATGGTCATGATAAAACCCGGACTGCCTTATCTTGATATCGTGTATCGCGTCAAAACAGAATTCCGGGTACCCACCTTTGTGTATCATGTCAGCGGTGAATACGCCATGATAAAAGCCGCCGCAAACAATGGCTGGCTGGATGAAAAGGCCGTGGTGCTGGAATCACTGCTTGCCTGCAAACGCGCCGGTGCCGATGCGATACTTACATATTATGCAAGAGAAGTAGCAGGCTGGTTAAGACGTGATTACTGAATATCTGTTTAGGCTACTTCAGCAATATAAGACGTTGGGTCCAATCTACAAGTTTCTGAAAGAGCACCTTTAAGAGTAAAGAGTCTTGGCTGTTCACGAAATTCATATACTCTGTAGAGGTGATACCGATCTGGTTTTTCACACGATACCTGTAATTCGTTACGTGAGATAAAAAACGGTGTGTAATTTCCGTATTTTGTAGTTTTTACTTCAATCAATCTTTCTTTGCCTGTTGTTTCATACGACAAAATATCAAAGCCCTCTGTATCACCACGAGATTTCGCTACATGCTCTATCTTGGATGCGAGTTGCCCACAATTATTTTTTATTAATCGAGCACGTTCATAATTTATGGCAAACTCTTCGCCGGCCAAACCCAAAACACGAAAGCGCGCCTCTCTCTCCAGATAATTAATCGGGTGCGGCAAGTAGGGCGGCCTGTACTGCTTAATATGGTGATGATGTAATTTAGATCGAGGAGGCTGCATGAGCACTTCGAGTATGCCTTCTACTGTGGGTACAGTGATTAATCGCTCAGCATCCTTTGCAGCGAGACTAATCAACTGCCGATTTTCAAGCACCCTATCAGAGACCACTTCGTATAATAATTTCTGATAGTTCGATAGCGGTTTGTATCCGGAAATATATTGGAATCCAAGCTCAATCAGAATTGCACTTATATTCTGATGTTTTTTCTCTACCGAGCTTTCGCTACGGTTATTTAATAATGGTAATAATCTTCGCCGATGTTCGGCTTTATTGAAAGGAGCGCCAGAAAGCTCCGCCATTAACATCTCTAAATATTCTTTGACGGTTAATTCAACTTCTTCTCTGGACCAAGCCATTTTTTACCACAATGCATAAAATGTAAATTTCAGGTTTCAAGCCAGTGTACCTTGATATACCCATCAAGTTGCCTGAATTCCTTATCACCAGTGACCAGTTCCGCCTTGCGGCTGGCGGCAAGAGCCGCGGCAAAACAGTCTGCATAGGACATGCGGTGTTTGGCCTTGAATTCCCCTGCCTGTCTGGCCAGCGGCCAGTTCACTTCAATAAATTCGATCCCCATCTTATGTAATGAAGCTGCTGCTTGATCGGCCTCAGACTCCGATACTTCACGGGCAATGATGTACCAGACCTCACCTGCGTTGACGACGGACATTAACATAGGGATGTCATTTTCGCGGGCATCAGCTATCAATGCGGCTACGGTTTTGCCAGCCGGTTCATCTTCAAAGTAGGCCAATATCGCCCAGGAATCCAGTACCAGAGCCCGTGGACGGCGCGCCATCAGAGTTCACGTTCCCGTTTTTTTTCAGCGGCCAGGGACTTCAACAGGTTTTTCCCCCGGAACCGGCCCCGTTGCTTTTCGATATATTCCGTGGTTATCGGAGTCAATATTATGCGTTTTCCGGCTTCATCAATTTCCAGCGCGAACTGCGTACCCTGCTTGATGCCGAAACGGCGCCGTACCGCCGAAGGGATGACTATCTGGCCTTTTGATGTAATGGATGTTTGCATACATTTTCCTATATGGATTACTTTATTAGTAATGTATAACAAATATAATAATGTAAGTCAATTATGAATTTGTATCCGGATATGGGTTTGCAGTCTTTAGCTGTATTGATCGGATTTTATTCCGATGTGTAATAATGGCAGACAATTAATTATCTGTTAGAAAAAGGCAAACCATGTCTTTGTTTAATTTCAGAAAATCCAGACGTGCCAACAGGTGAAGAGGAAGTCCGGGGGTTATTTCTTGAGATCGGCGTAAAAATTGGTTTCCTGTCTCACGACAGTTGCGTGGCCTTAAAGATTATCTCTAGAAATAAACCAGCTCCGCGTTATTCCCGGTTACTGTTGCAAGCCCCAGTCCTTGCCGCGTTGTTCTGCCATGTCGGCCTGTAAAATTTCAATCCAGTAACCATCCGGATCCTTGACGAAGGCGATGCCCTGCATCTTGCCGGCATCCACTTTCTTCACGAATTCGATTCCGAGTTTCTCCAGTCTTTCACAGGCCGCATAGACATCCGGCACGGTAAATCCCAAATGCCCGAAACCTTTGGGTTCCTCATTACCATTGTGATATTTGCAGTTATCATCATCTTCCGTACCCCAGTTATGGGTCAATTCCAGCATGGCCCGTTGGCTGAAAACATAAGTGGCACGTTTGCCGCGTTCCTGCGGGACTTTATTTGCTTCTTCACCAGAGACCATCCCTAAGAAGAAGAGCGTGAATTTCATTTCCGGAAAATCAAAACGCCGGATTAAGGTCATTCCCAGTACGCGTGTATAGAAATCAAGCGAACGCGCCGGATCCTTGATGCGCATCATGGTGTGCCCGAAGGAGTATTGTTGTGTTTCCGGATCGGGTTTGTCACAAAGACCGGGAGCTTCGTCATAATGTCTTGTCATCTTTTCTCACCATATTTACTGTTTAATGTCATTTTTAAAAAATTCATTTTATTTAGCTGGTAGAATATCCTCTTCATCAGAAACATCAATCCTGGATATTATATGGGTAAATATCTGCTGAGTGGTATTCTGGGTCTGTTCATCGGCACCTGCACAGGTGTAGTTATCACAATACTCGTTTACCCATTTATTTTTCCACCGCCAGAAGTCAATGAACAGGTTGCCGACGTGGCTTCTAAATCAGTGATTACATCAGGTCACTTCATCCACCCCAATCCTTCCGATCCCATTCATTGGGGCAAAGGTGGAATATCGATCTACCAGCAGGGAAACCTTAACGAAGTATTCTTTGAAAGCGATTTTGAAGTGGGCCCGGGGCCTGCCTATCATGTTTATCTATCCAGTGGTAAAGACATCCGGAGTAAAGATGATTTCAACACGTCCGCAAACGTTGATATCAGCATTTTAAAAAGCTTCAAGGGCAGTCAGATATACAAAATACCCGATGACCTTGATCCGGGGCAATTCAATTCAGTGGTGATCTGGTGTGAAGCTTTCAATTCGCTCATCACATCAGCCAACCTGATTAGGCAACAATAGCTTATAAACCCAGTTCCTTGATCTTGCGCGTCAGCGTGTTCCTGCCCCAACCAAGCAATTTTGCTGCATCATGACGACGGCCACCAGTCTGTTTCAATGCAACTTCGATCATGATGCGCTCAAACCTGGGTACAGCATCATTCAGTATCTCTTTCGATCCCTGCAACAGGGAAGTTTCCGCCCACTTGCGTAACATACTCTCCCATCCTGCAGAAATATCACGTGATGTTTCGGTTTTCCTGAGTTCCGGCGGCAGGTCATCTATATGAATATCACGACCGGAAGCCATCACGGTGACCCACCGGCAAAAATTTTCCAGTTGCCGGACATTGCCGGGCCAGTCGAGTTTGTAGAGAAACTGTTGAGTTTCTGCCAGCAATGTCTTGCGTTCCACCCGCAGTTCCTGCGCAGCCCGTCGCAGGAAGTGGTCTGCCAGGGCAATGATATCCTCACGTCGGTTGCGTAACGGCGGTACATGCACACGAATGACATTTAGCCGGTGCAGAAGGTCTTCACGAAAACCACCGTCTTCTACCCTTTTTTCCAGGTTTTGATGGGTCGCAGCAATCACACGTACATCGACCTTGATCGGGACATGCCCCCCCACTCGGTAAAATTCCCCATCGGCAAGCACGCGCAGTAAACGGGTTTGCAATTCCGCCGGCATGTCACCGATTTCATCCAGAAACAGTGTCCCGTTATTGGCCTGTTCAAACCGGCCAATGCGTTGGTTGGCAGCTCCTGTGAACGCGCCTTTCTCGTGACCGAACAATTCAGACTCGAGTAAATCACGCGGGATAGCGGCAGTATTCAAAGCAATAAAGGCTGTGGATGAACGTGGACTATGGCGGTGCAGTGCATGAGCAACGAGTTCCTTGCCGGTACCTGATTCGCCCGTAATCAATACCGTGAGGTTGGAACTTGATAACCGGCCTATGGCGCGGAAGACTTCCTGCATGGCAGGCGCTGAGCCAATGATATTTTCTATTTCCGCAACCTGTGATTCCAGAGGTGTGATTTGTCCCTGGGTCTTTTCATGTATTGCGCGCTTTACCAGACTGACTACTTCATCAACATCAAAAGGCTTGGACAAATATTCAAAAGCACCTTCACGAAATGCGGAAACTGCACGATCCAGATCGGAATAGGCTGTCATGATAATGACCGGTACGGCAGGGGCATGTTGCTTGATTTTTTCCAGTAGTGAAATACCATCCATGCCAGGCATACGTATATCGGAGATGACGACATCCGGGCTTTCATAGTTTATCTTTTCCAGCACCTGTTTTGGGTCGGAGAAACTCGTGATGTCAACATCTTCTCTCGACAGTGCCTTTTCCAGTACCCAACGGATGGATTTATCATCATCGACTATCCAGACTTTTTTCTTATCAGGCATGGTCTTGCTCTGTTGGTAAATAGATGCTGAATATGGTCCTTTCATCTGTTCGCTCATATTCTATTAATCCACCATGTGCGTTAATTAGCGATTGTGCAATCGATAGACCCAGGCCGGTGCCCTCAGGTCGGCCGGTGATCATCGGATAAAAAATTCCGTTCTCGATTTCGGGCGGGATACCCGGCCCATCATCAATAATGTCTACCCTGACCGCGTGCCTGTTGATGCGTTTGTGCAGTGTAACTTGCCTCAGGATACGCGAGCGTATCCAGATGTTACCGTTATCACCGGTAGCCTGTACTGCATTCCTCATTACGTTCAACACAGCCTGGATCACCTGTCCGCGGTCCACTTGCAGATTTGGCAGACTGGGGTCGTAATCCCTGATAATCCTGCAGGACTGCTTGTATTCAGCTTCCACTAGGTTGCAGACATATTCCAGTATTTCATGGACATTGACCTTCTCAATATTCTGTTGCTGTTCGCTGGTCAGCATACGGTCTATGAAACTGCGCAAGCGGTCGGCTTCCTGAATAATGATACGGGTGTATTCAACCAGACCGGCATTACTTTCAGTCAATTCGCGTTCGAGTAATTGTGCTGCCCCGCGAATACCACCCAGCGGGTTTTTGATCTCATGTGCCATCCCGCGCAAGGACTCTCTCGCCGCATCATGCAATAACGTCAGGTTTTCTTCACGCATCACCCGATGCAGGGAATCAGCATCCACCAGCTCCACAATGATCTCTTTTACACGCTCCCCTTTCAGTATTGGCGTTACTTTGCAGTCCACTGTGATCGTGCGAAAATTTGGAAGCGTCAGTGTCATGCTACGTTCAGTATAAGGATGTCCGGTGTTGAGGGTGCGTGTGATCATCTCCGCCAGGGCCGGGGGATGCGGCAAAATTTCCTCCGGCTTTTGTCCAATAATCCTGCGATTACTGACCGACAATAAATCTTCGCCTGCGCTGTTAATACAGGTCAGGAGCAGATTTTTATCAAATAACATGACAGCCGTTGAAAGGTTATCAAACATTAGTAATGCCGTTTTGGAACTGATGGTCATGTGCAGACCATTATTGCACTATTTTGGTGCGTAACAAAGCAATCATACTCAACAGTCTCTTCATGACAATTATTTAGTTTAATTAAATCAATAGGTTAATTACGCGCCCTAAAAGAACACAAAATATAATCATTTTAACGAGCAAGAAGCAGGCCATCCGTACGTGTATATCTTGTTGCGATATTTTGCTAATCAATTCCATATAAGATTTGTGCCAAATCGCTACCATAAGTATTTGGTTAACTTGACTTATATTGGGGGTAGACTGTGCGTATGCGTAAAAAAACCAAGCTTATCAAACTATGGGAATGGATCAGTCTTGCCGACTTGCCTGGTTCTGCACCCACAAAGGCCAGCCTTTCTTATCCGGATGATGCACAACGGGACGGTTCAACGCTTATCCCGGTTGTCAGTAAATCATACAAGGATGAAACAATAATCATTGACGGCCGTAATTTCATAAAT
>Ga0214472_10000303_pt1 | contig 63464 bp, 48 predicted proteins | sample RVTome_6_FD_207662 | JGI IMG/M metagenome (GOLD analysis project Ga0214472, IMG submission 207662) | Soil microbial communities from uranium-contaminated site in the Upper Colorado River Basin, Wyoming, United States - RVT140D175 | ecosystem: Environmental > Terrestrial > Soil > Contaminated >...
GCGATGACAAGCAATAAAGTGCTTAAGTTTTTTCCTTTCATCATGGCCTCCTGTTCATAAGAGTTACCGTCGCTAACTATATCTTATTGATTTAAATTGCTATTTTTCATGTTTAATTAGTGATTTATGGGCTCAGGAGGTAAAATCAAGGGTCGCTATTATTGCAAAATTCATAAGGAAGCTCTGAATAAATCAGAGGTTTGTGTAATGATTTCACTATGGAAAAACCCGGCGAAACACTTCAGATTGCCGGCACACTCAAGGCAGCATCTTTTCGCTGCTAAATAAATCCAGCATCTGATCCCGTGGCCTTATCAGATGCATTTGATCACCGTCGACCATGACCTCTGCTGCACGAGGCCGTGAGTTATAGTTGGAACTCATGCTAAAACCGTACGCCCCCGCAGAGCGCACCGCCAATACATCACCGGGCCGAATGGCAAGATCGCGATCTTTACCCAGAAAATCACCTGTCTCGCACACAGGGCCAACGACGTCATAATGATTTGAGCTTATATCATCGCGTGGAACAACCGGAATAATCGCCTGCCATGCGTTATACAGTGCCGGCCGCAGCAAATCATTCATACCCGCATCGACAATGGCAAAATTTTTATGTGCGCCATGCTTTAAATACTCGACCTTTGTCAACAGTATGCCGGCGTTACCCACAATAGCGCGCCCCGGCTCAATAAAGATCGAATATTGCCTGTTTACAAATTTTTCCAGTAATCGTTGCGCATATCTTTCAGGGGAAGGTGGCTCTTCATTACGATAGGTGATACCCAACCCCCCGCCAATATCGATATGCCGTAAACTGATGCCTTTATCATTAAGGGAATCCGCCAGCTCGAGCAGGCGTTCAACAGCATCAATAAATGGCTCGATTTCCGTCAGTTGGGATCCGATATGACAATCCATACCCACCACCTCAATATGAGGCAGGCCGGCAGCGTGCGGATAAATGGAACGCGCAGACGCGATATCAATACCGAACTTGTTTTCCTTTAAGCCGGTCGCGATATAGGGATGGGTGCGCGCATCGACGTCAGGATTAACCCGTAACGATATACGTGCCTGTTCACCCATTTGCCCCGCAATGCCGTTAATGCGCTCCAGCTCATCTTCCGATTCAACGTTAAAACAATGTATACCGATATCAATCGCACGGCTGATCTCCGCCTTGCTCTTACCGACTCCTGAAAACACGATTTTTTTCGGGTCTCCACCGGCATGCAGGACACGCTCAAGTTCGCCGCCCGATACAATGTCAAATCCCGAACCCAGTTTCGCCAGAATATTAAGGACCGCAATGTTCGAATTTGCCTTTACGGCATAACATACCAGATGGTCATAGCCCTTAAATACATTATTAAAGGCATGCCAATGCCGTTCAATCGTAGCACGCGAATAGACATAGCACGGTGTCCCATAAGTCGCAGCGAGCTCCATGAGGTCGACATCTTCCGCGCACAAGCGGTTATCATGATAAATAAAATGATCCATGGCTTAGAGCTGATTAATCAGTTGCTGCAGACTTGCCGTCCGGTATATAAAGAGCACCTTTTTGCCCGCAACCGGCACTAAAAACGCAGATTAATGACACCAACAGTACTAATGATATTCTGCCGATAGAGTATTTATACCTTATCATTATCCTTGCACTATCCTCGCTTTGAGTTTCAGATGTTTAAAGTATAATCCTTAATAATTTCGAAACTTTCATAAACTATTGTAAGAGATTATCAGGTTCTATGTAATTAATATCTTCATGACAACAAATATTCCGCAAGCTGTCGAGATCGAATCATCAATACCGGCCACCGCCAGCATTATATGGCTTCACGGTCTCGGCGCTGACGGTCATGATTTTGAAGCCGTAGTACCCGCTCTATCCTTGCCACATAGCCTGGGGTTGCGCTTCATCTTTCCTCATGCCCCATACAGGCCTGTCACGGTCAATAACGGTTATGTCATGCGCGCATGGTATGACATCTTCGATGCGACTTTTCTGGATCGCGAAGACGCCGACGGTATACAGGAGTCAAGACAGGCACTGGAGAAATTAATAGAGCGTGAAACCGGCCGCGGCATGGCAACTAGCCGGATTATCCTGGCGGGATTTTCACAGGGTGGCGCAATAGCGCTTTATACGGGTTTACGTTACTCCCAACCGCTGGCGGGCATCATGGCGCTATCTACCTACCTGCCGCTTGCGCATGAATTGGAACAGCGGATAAATACGGCAAATAAAGGCGTCCCTATTTTAATGGCCCACGGCACACAGGATACCGTCGTTCCCTATAGTCTCGCGATACGGTCGAAAAATCTGCTGGAGAAGCACGGTTACGGCATTAAATGGCGCAGCTACCCCATCGGGCATACTCTGTGTCCGGAAGAAATCGTTGATATCTCCGCCTGGATAACCCGGGTGTTGGAATATCAGGCTTAAGGTGCCTCTGACACATCAGAGGCACCTTCGATACAGGGAAGAGCGCAAGCGAAAGGTTCTATCGCCATTTATCGATCTCGCAAGAGATTGAAAAATTTAGCACAGCAAAAACTACGTTTTTTAATGGCTGTTGAATCTCCAGATTCTTACAGCCGCTGATGTATAAGTGTTGCTTTTCGTCTCTGAATAATGCCAGGGATGACTTATTCAGAGCTTCTTTAACATTACAATGCGCGTGCCGAAGTGTTTTCGGAAAACCGGGCCAGCGCAGTATTGAGTTTTTCTTCGATATTCTTTTTATAATTTAAAAAGTGAATAGTCTGCACGTGATTGCCCGGATCATTACCCAGCAATGTTCGTGGCAAATCAATATCTGTAATATATATCGGGTAATGTGCGCCGCTTTTACGCCGTTCCAATACATGCCTGGCAACTTCATCAAACACCTGCTCACCGTATTCCAATGAGGTAAATTCCTTTTGATCGCAATATATGGAAAATGTGGGCTTAATATCACTGATAAAATCACCGATCACCTGGATATTAAAATATACGTTATTGTCAGAATCGGTCGGCATATCACTGCGAATCAGATGAATCTTCCCGCTCCTCTTGACAACCACCTGATAAAATTCAACAACGGTTTTTTTCGGGGCTGTCTCTTCCGGACCTTCGGATATTTGTATGTTTTGCCTGTAGGTAACCGAATTAAAAAATCTCTTGAATTGATTCAAAAGCGCCTGGATATTCGTATGATTAATTTTCTGGGAAAAAAGTGATCCCCTTTCATCCACCACGTATATTTCCACTGAATTACCGCTTTGCTTGTAGAACAGCTGGATAACGTTGGGCCTGTTAAAGCGGTACAACATCGCCAGAATATTATCGGCTTGGGCATATTTGTCGAACACAACCGGAGTATATGTAATACAAGGCTCGGCAAGAAAACGTGCAAGATCATCACTCGTTCCAACTTTATTAAAGTCCAGCTTATCGTTATCAACATATAGTACAAAATAAAAGTGCTCATAACGGAGTATATAGCGGGTTGTCATCGGATATGCCTTGCTGTAGTAGACACCCACAATATCGTCGAATAATTCTTTTACCCTGCCTGCAATCGCCATCCCCCGTCCCGTTGTATAGCATTGCGTTACGATTTGAGGAGGCGGTTTACCCTGGGAAGGCGGCGACCATTGCAGGTAGGAACTCAAACATTTTATCAGGCCATCCGCTCCGTCATATCTGTAGGCTATCACTTCTTGCCAGGAGGTTTGCAGTATCTGATCCACCGACAGCACAAGATTCTCCCGTACGCCGCCATAACTCAGAGCATCCGTATGATTCGTAGTCAGATGCTTTCCTTCCCGGATATGAGTCATCAAAGGCTCAACCCCTACATTGATAAACAATGCCGTATTGACAAGCTTGGGTGATACGGAAAGCTCCTCCATACCGGTGGTCCTGAGTTCTGCGTCCGGGAACAGCTGATTCAAACAGCGGTAAATGCTGTTAATGTCCTTCAGAGTAATAATACTGTCGCGAGTATATAGTGCGATAACCGTATTGCTGTCCATCAATTTATTGAGAAAACACCAGGCGATCAGTTCGATGACATTGTGCGCCCTTTTCAAGGGCTTTATACTGTCGGTATCTTCAATATTTACTATCCCCTGATATAACACCCAACTGCTCTGTACACCGCTGCCCGTTTGATGAATTGACAAGTGCCCTTCCAAAACATTATCGGATATCCCCCGGTTGACGATCTCAATTTTGCCTGTTTTACGTTCGAAAGCCGCATACAACTTACGGCCGAGGATATTCATATCACGTTGATTGATCTTGGCCAATTCGGAATTCTTGCGGGCGAAATTCGATAGAAACTGGTAACTGGCGGTTAGTACGTTCACCAGGCTTTTGCGTTCATCGATAACTCTGTGTATCTTCCATGCAGGCCTGGCATCCAGTAATTTAAAGTATTCTTCGGTCCATCCCCACGACCTTGTGACTTCACGCATTACCTCGCGCTGCCAGCTTATTTGCCTTGGATTATCAGCAACTCCAAGACGCTCGTTGACCTTGAAGTAAAAACAGCGTCGCACCACCTCCAGTCTTTCCGCTTCATTTCTGCTTAGCAGATATTCTTCCACCTTCCTATATAACATGACATAAGGATCAATACTGGCAATGTCCGTCTCACCGTCCTGTATGGCTTGTTTGAAGCGCATACATAGTAAATCTGAATCAGGATATTCATTGGCATAGGCTTCCATCAGCATTAATTTAAGTACGGCCTTGTAGGGAGAATCAATCCCCTTATAAATTTGCCATAACGCCGCACCGAAAAATTCTTCCACCGGCGCTTTCGGGATACCGCCAAAATCGATCGTTTCACTATCTCTGATAAAACGTTTATGTTTTAAGTCATATACATATTTGTCATAGTTGACCTCTTCTTTAGGCGGAACAAGCCACCACACCGGATAACGCCCGGCAAGTAAAATACCGGTGCGATAAAATTCTTCGAGCAATAAATAATGTTGCGCGCTGCCGCTGCTTTCGCTGGAAAGCTCGACTTGCTCACCCTTTTTAAAATTTTCGGCATTCATTAGAAAGAAGTGGACCTCGATATCCAGCGTTTCCGCCCATTGTTCTATTGCCGTGGCCTTTTGCTGTAACTCGTTTAATTGTTCGGCAGTCAACTCCGGACGATGACAAAGCCAGATATCAAAGTCGCTGTCCTCCGAGTAGGCGATTGTCCCGCTGCTTCCCATCATAAACATCGAAAGAATGTCGTATCTGGCCAGCGCTCTTTTTTTATAATCAAAGCTGCGTACAAGTTTTTTACCTGCATCAAGACTGCGCTTGCTGGGAGAATAATCCGACACCCCGGCGGGGGTATTTTTAGTGATAAACCCGGGGAAAATGGGGTGATTGGCATGGAACAACAATGGCAGAATATCAAGAAAATCGCGCTGCCTGCCGCGCAAAGCATCCGCAGCGCGATTTAAATGGTCACGGTTGAGTGCCAGAAAACGCTTCTTTATGGTATTGACATCAAACAAAAGATCCTCCGGGATCAAGGTGTTAAATACACTAAGCCCAATGAGTACTATCGGCGCTGGGCATGAAAGCTACAGGCCTAATTTAGTCTTAAAATAGCTGTGTCCGCCGATAAACAGACCATTAAAAATGCCATTGTCCCAGCATTTGATACATATTTATCGCGTTAAAACAATCAGGTATACATCGCCATTGTGACGTCAGCGATATCCGGCATGGATATACCTGTGTATCGATGGAAGATTCATGTGAAAAGGTGGTTGATGAGGCATTTTAATAGGCGCTGATACAGATTTTCGCGGCATTAAAGTTTTAGCCTTTATGACCGTAACTATTGGTTAACTCATAATAATAAACCGGCAATGTGTAAAGTAATCCTTACACAGTTCAACTGCCCAGAACAAATCAGGAGCACAACAATGTCAGAACCATTTGACCTCGCCATTGCAACAGAAACCCTTCAAAATGCACCCTTTGGCATACTTGTCATAGATAACAATCAACAAATCGTCTGGGCAAATAAAGCATTTGAAGAATTCCTCAATATTGACATAGAAACTTTGATCGGCAGCAGCACGGATGAAATATCGCTCCCCGAATTCAAATCAGTACTGGATCTTAATGATGAGATCGTCGTCACAAAATCAAAACAGCAGGGAAATCGCTGGTTAAAATGCTGGCACCAGGCATTCGAGATCGATAAAGGTATTGCGGGCAATGCATATTTTTTAATCGATGTAAGCGATCACTATCGGCTACAACAAGAACTCGAACGCATTCAAAAAGAACTTGATGTAAAATCAACACGTGATTCGCTTACAGGGTTACTCAATAGACGTGGACTCATGCAAGTTCTGGAAGCACAAGTCTCGCGTACTCGGCGCTATAATAATCCTTTATCGTTAATACGCATGGAAATCACCGGCTATAAATATCACGACGGCAAAGCGTTGCACAAAGATGAAATATTGATGGCCATAGGTCACTTGTTTAATGACCAGCTGCGCTGGGCCGATATTTCCGGCCGGCTGGATAATGAAGATTTTATGCTTATTCTGCCCGAGACGGAAACAGAGGCCGCAATAAAACTCGTCGATAAAATCAAAGCCAATCTTGAAAATCTTGTGGTTGGAAAAAATGAGCACAAAGTTTTACTTAGAACATCTTTCGGAGTAGCCAGCTGGACAAAAGGTGATGATCAGGCAAAACTCATGGATCGTGCCGAACAGGCTATGGCCGCCGCGAAAACCTGCAAGGAATCCGTCGCTGCCGGTTAGCAAAGGCGAAGCGCCCGCTATAAGGATGCGCGCGCACGAACTATAGCCGAACGTACCTGATCAGGCGCCGTTCCACCAACATGGTTGCGTGACTTAACCGACCCTTCCACGCTGAGCACATCAAAGACATCCTGGTCGATCATACCCGAAAATACCCGTAATTCATCAAGGGACAACTCGGCGAGACCTTTGTGATTTTCGAGTCCATGGCGCACCGCTTTCCCAACCATCTCGTGGGCGTCACGGAATGGAACACCTTTGCGCACCAGATAATCCGCAAGATCCGTGGCGGTGGAATATCCGCTCATCGCCGCCCGCTTCATGTTATCGCGTCTTACACTCATTGCCGGAATCATATCGGCATAAACGCATAATGAACCCTTGATGGTATCGATAGTATCAAACAAGGGTTCCTTGTCTTCCTGGTTATCCTTGTTATAGGCAAGCGGCTGCCCCTTCATCAAGGTCAACAGTGCAACCAGGTTACCGGTAACCCGCCCCGTTTTTCCACGCACCAACTCGGGCACATCAGGATTCTTCTTCTGCGGCATGATGGATGAGCCCGTACAGAAACTATCGGATAACTCGATGAAAGCAAACTGCGGTGCCGACCACATGACCAGCTCTTCGGAAAAGCGTGACAGATGTGTCATGATCAATGCAGCAGCCGCACAAAATTCGATGGCAAAATCTCGATCGCTGACGGCGTCGAGTGAATTAGCGGATGGCGCATCAAAACCGAGCAATTTGGCGGTATAGGCACGATCAATCGGAAAACTGGTGCCGGCCAGCGCGGCACTTCCAAGCGGCATGATATTCATCCGTTTGCGGCAATCTTGCAGCCGTTGACGATCACGCACAAGCATTTCGAACCATGCCAATAAATGATGGCCAAAGATAACCGGCTGGGCTACCTGTAAATGGGTAAATCCCGGCATAATGGTCTCTGCTTCACGTTCGGCAAGGTCGAGCAATGCGAGTTGCAAACGCTTTATTTCCGACATGATGACATCGATCTCGTCACGCAAATATAGCCGGATATCCGTGGCAATCTGGTCATTGCGCGAGCGGCCGGTATGCAGTTTCTTGCCGGCCTCGCCAATCCGCTCGGTCAGGCGCGACTCGATGTTCATATGGACATCTTCAAGCTCAACCATCCAGGAAAAATCACCACGCTCAATCTCGCTATGGATTTCCTCAAGACCCTTGATCATCGCATCGCATTCCGCGGCGCTGAGCACCCCGGTACGGGCAAGCATCCTCGCATGGGCCATCGATGCCTGGATATCATAATGATATAAACGCTTGTCAAACTCGACCGAGGCCGTAAAGGCCTCAACAAAGCTGTCGGTCGCTTGTGTAAACCGGCCGCTCCAGGGCTTGGGAGATGTGTGCTTTTTACTCATAAGTCATTCTATCAACTATGGAATATAGCGGCAGTATAGCAAGTTTCACATTTCCAGTGGGCTAAAATTCTATATCAAGGAACCTCTGACACATCAGCGGCCCCTTAAATCGTTATACAGAAATGACGGATTTTGACCGATAACACAGTATGACCTGAAACTTAGCTGTACCTTATATATATAGGCAAGATAACCCAGTCATCTGAAGTCTTATCGTAAATATCATCATGGAAGAAAACTTATCCATCATACACAAAAACGCCTCCCGGACAGTTGACGCCCTGTTCCTGCCCGATTTTTGCAATATCCGCATGGTATTTGCCGTGGTCATGATCGCACAGTTGCTGGCCTTTATACTGGCGTTGGGGCCTCAGGAAAATCCGGTCGATCGCTGGACCAATCTGAGCCTGACGTCACTCTTTATTCAATGGGTCGCGCTGTCGAGTATAGGCCTGTTATGCCTGTGCCGGCCGGTCATGAAACATTGGGGAAATAACCAGGCCGGCGTTATCAGTTATCTGCTGGTGCTGACTGTGACGGTAGTCCTCAGCGAGATTGCCTACTTAATCAGTGAACATAGCGGGGTGGAAACGTTGTTGACATCTCCCTGGCAAACAGACTTTGTGTTACGCAACCTGACGATCAGCGCCATTGTCAGCGCCGTTGCACTGCGCTATTTCCATGTGCAACACCAGCTAAAAAATAATATCGAAGCAGAATCGCGCGCACGTATCCAGGCATTGCAGGCGCGCATCCGTCCTCACTTTCTGTTTAACAGCATGAATACCATCGCCAGCCTGACACGCAGTCAACCCGCGCTTGCCGAAGAGGTCGTTGAAGACCTGGCCGATCTTTTCAGGGTCAGCCTTACCGATACCGACAAACCGGTTTCGATCGACAAGGAACTGGAATTATCACGCCGCTATTTAAATATCGAAAAACTGCGCCTTGGCCAGCGCTTAACCGTGCTGTGGCAACTCGACGACCTGCCTGGTGATGCAACAATCCCGCCATTGACCATTCAACCACTGCTGGAAAACGCCATCTACCACGGCATAGAGCCCATCATGGAAAATGGGACTATCAATATTGTTGGACGCAGACTGAACGGTTCAATTGAGTTCATCATATCAAATCCCATTCCGCAACATATCCCTGCAACGCGCAGGGTCAGCAATCATATGGCGATAGCGAATATTCAGGAACGTTTACTGATGCATTACGGCAAAAAAGGAACGCTTGAGGTCAAACAATCGGACAATTATTTTGTTGTCCGGCTCATTATTCCCTACGCCGGGGCGAACAAATGAAAGTGCTTATTACCGATGACGAAGAACTGGCAAGAACCCGCTTGCGTGGCTTGCTTGGTGACATCGGCAATATTGATGTCGTTGGTGAGGCAAATAACGGCAAGGAAGCGCTGACCCAATGCCATAAACTGAACCCTGATATTGTTTTGCTTGACATCCGAATGCCAGGGATGGATGGTCTGGAAGCCGCCTTTCATCTTTCCGCGCTGGACCAACCTCCTGCAGTGATTTTCACAACCGCCTATGGCGATCATGCACTTGAAGCCTTTGAGGCAAATGCCATCGATTACCTCTTAAAGCCGATTCGTAAACAACGCCTCGAACAGGCCCTGGAAAAGACCCATCACCTGAATCGTGCGCAGTTACTTGCCCTGAAACAACGTAATAATGAAGATCATGCCAGAACACACATCTGCATACAGACCTATGACACCATTCAACTGATTGCCGTTCCTGACATCATTTATTTCCTCGCTGACCAAAAATACGTCACGGTCCATCACACCGCCGGGGAGGTATTAATAGAAGAATCTTTGATTGCACTGGAGCGGGAATTCTCCGGAAAATTCACCCGTATACATCGTAATGCACTGATTTCAAATGCCTTTCTTAAGGGCATGGGGAAAACCCAGGATGGTACGCATAACGTTATCCTGCGTGACTGCGATACCCCCCTAACCATAAGCAGACGGCATGTTGCTGCCATCAGAAAAAAGCTACAGGAAATGGGTAAATAACGCATTCTGCCCTACAACTGTCCCATAAACTTCTAGAACTTTCGCTAAGTATGGCTTGGGAAGCATTTTTAGCGACCGTATGCAGCAGGGGAAGCTGCATACGAGCCTACAGGGACGTATCAACGGTGTGCCGCCAAAAATGCTTCCCAAGCGGGTTTCTTGTGCAATAAGTCTTTCAAAATACTCGTTGCAACGCTGCAACCCCATTCTTAATGGGGCAGCAATGCATTCTGCCACATTAAAATTTGCCTAGATAAATTCCACGCCGTAGCATTAGGCTTTTACACATTCATACAGCCTATATGTCTACCCAGCGAATCCGGATTGCGACACGCAAAAGCCCTCTTGCCCTGTGGCAGGCCGAGCATGTACAAAAATTACTACAACATACCCATCCCCGCCTGGAAGTCGAATTGCTCACCATGTCCACTCAAGGCGATAAAATCATCGATACGCCTCTGGCGAAAATCGGCGGCAAGGGGCTATTTGTCAAAGAACTTGAACAGGGCCTGTTGGATGGAGATGCGGATATCGCCGTACACTCGATGAAGGACGTACCCGTGGAACTTCCGTCCGGCCTTCATCTGGCCGTGGTGCTCGAACGTGAAGAGCCGCGCGATGCCTTTGTCTCCAATCATTACAAATATTTCGAAGACCTGCCCGAAGGTGCGCGTGTAGGTACTGCAAGTCTGCGGCGTCAATGTCAGCTTGCCGCTCTCAGGCCCGATCTGGAGATTATCAATCTGCGCGGCAACGTTGGTACCCGCCTTAATAAACTCGATGACGGACATTATGATGCCATCATCCTCGCTTCGGCAGGACTGATCAGACTCGGACTTGAACATCGTATTGCGCAAAAAATCCCCGTCGATATATGCCTGCCCGCCATCGGTCAGGGGGTCATAGGCATCGAATGCCGCAGCGATGATCGAACCATTAACGAATTAATCGTTGTTCTTGGACACGATCAAACACAGGTGTGTATCACGGCCGAACGTGCATTGAACAAACGCCTGGAAGGAGGCTGCCAGGTCCCCATCGGAGGCTATGCCGAACTCTCCGGTAACACACTCCATATGCGCGGACTGGTTGGACGTCCCGACGGCCGCATGATTATCCACGCTGAAAAAAGCGGCACGCCACAGCAGGCACAAGAGATCGGTACGGCACTTGCCGATGAACTGCTGGCCAAGGGTGCCGATAGCATATTGAACGAGGTCTATGGGCGGTAACGAGGCAACCGCCCTTGGCGGTCTCCGTATCCTGGTAACACGGCCGGCACATCAGGCACAGGCTTTATGTAATAAAATCGAGGCACTCGGCGGCCGGGTCCTGCGCCTGCCGGTCCTCGCGATAGTTGATCCCGCCGACATTACGCCTGCAGTTAACATAATCAATCAACTGGATTGCGTTGATATCGCGATATTTATCAGCAGCAATGCCGTGGAAAAGGCCCATGCATTGATTACATCCCGCGGCGCTTGGCCGGCACACCTTAAAATCGCCGCTGTCGGCAAACATACCGCCGAAACATTACAGCAGCTCGGCATACACGTGGATTTATTGCCACAACATCAGTTTAACAGCGAAGCGCTGCTGGCATTGGACGAACTCCAGCATGTAGCAGGCAAACACATCGTCATCTTCAGAGGTACAGGCGGCAGAGAGTTGCTCGCGCAGAACCTCAGGCAACGCGGGGCGCACGTGCAGTATGCCGAAGTCTATCGCCGCATAAAACCCGATACCGGCGTCAGTGAATTACAACAGGCCGGTGCTGCCGGGAAAATACATATCATTACCGTTACCAGCAATGATAGTCTGCAAAATCTTTATGATATGGCAGGAAATGAAGGCCGCGGTTGGTTGCTCAATACACCTCTGGCCGTCATCAGCCGACGCACCGCCGATCTTGCGCAACAACTCGGCTTTAAAGTTACTCTCATTGCCAAACAGGCCAGTGATCAGGGTTTAGTAGATACTATAAAAGAATGGTATGCTATTAACCGTGTCACTGGCAATCAGGCTGATCAGTGACAACGCGGGAGGACTTCGAGAGGGCTTTTTATGAGTGACAATAAGGAAAATCAGCCAACCGCTGATGTCAAGGCAACGCCTAAGGAAAAGGATCAAAAGGCAAAGACATCCGGGATCAAGGCCGAACTCAACAAACCACAGCTGCAAGTATCATCCAATACGCAAAATACGACTGCACGCCGGGGAAGCCTGTTTGCAATGCTCGCGTTACTCATCGCGATTGCCAGTATCACGGGAAGCTACATCCTCTGGCGCCAGTTAAATGATGCGCGGCAAGAGCTGACAAACCGTGATGAGCAAGCCAATTCAACCATTAATGCGATTCAGCCCGAAGTATCCACGCTTCAATCAAAGCTGCATACACTTGAAACCCGACTGGACACACAACTTGAACAAGGGCTAAGGGATGTTCAAGACAAACAACAATTACTGCAGGAATCACTGCAATCGTTACAAGTTGAACTCGGCAAGGGACAATCGGATGATTGGGTATTGGCAGAAGCGGAATACCTGATGCATATCGCCAACAACCGCCTGCTTCTTGAACGCGACATCAGCACCGCTGTAGCAGCACTATCCATTGCGGACTCCAGACTGCGGGCGGTGGGGAATCCGGCGCTTATTGACGTGAGAAGACAACTGTCCGATGAAATCACGGCGCTTGAAGCCCTGGAAAATCCGGATATCACCGGAATCGGACTGACTCTGCACAGCCTCCAGAATCGTGTTGCCCTGCTCCCTGTCAAAGGCGAGTCGATAGCAGAATTGCAGGAGACAGGATCATCACGTTCTACTCCGGATACGAGCGTTGAGCCGGGCGGCTGGGAAAAATTCTTCAATGAAATATGGAGGGCCCTTAAAAGCCTGGTCACTATTCGCCGCGTCGGCCAGGATGATGCTCCTCTGATATCCCCTGAACAACGTGCTTTTCTCAAACAAAATCTGCGTCTGCAACTGGAAGCGGCGCGGCTGGCATTATTCCGTAATGACGATCCAAGTTATCATTCGAGCCTGGAAACGGCGAGTGACTGGTTGGCGAGTTATTTCAATACCGATGCCGGATCCACCGCCAGCATGTTGGATAGCATAGAACGGCTCAATGCGATGGAACTCGATACGCCGTTACCTGATATTTCGGGTTCGTTGAATGGCTTACGTAACATCCTGGCAAAAAAATCGATGCATGACACCAAACAGCAACGTCCTGCCAAGACAGCTACTTCAACCATACCCTCATCAAAGGCGATTGACGGTGATAGCGAAACTGCCAATGGCGGCGCTGCCGCCAAGTCTTCCGGCGGCCAAGAAACCGGTAACACCAATCACGAAGCCAGTGAATCCGGGATGCCATGAAACTGTTATTCGCGACACTCATTGTCCTGGTGGCCGCCGTTGTTTTTGCACTGTTTGCCCAGCAAGACCCGGGCTATATCATCATTAACTATCGCGACTGGCGCATAGAAACAAGCCTGGTCTTCGTTCTGGCGGCTGCACTACTGGCCTTTTTTATCCTGTATTACTTAATACGATTTATTATCAATACACGCCGTATACCACGCCTGTTACGCAATTGGAAACAACTACGGTGTGCACGCAAGGCCCGTCATGCCATGGCCCAGGGGCTGATGGAACTGGCGCAGGGAAACTGGGAGAACGCGGAGAAATATCTCACCAAACATATAAATATCAGCGATATGCCCGTGCTCAATTATTTGAATGCTGCACGGGCTGCTCAAAAGCAGGGTGCCACCGAGCGCCGTGACTACTACTTGCGTATGGCCAATGAAAGCTTCCCCAAAGCCGATGTTGCGATAGCGCTTACTCAGGCGGAGTTGCAAATCAACCAGGGACAGATGGAACAAGCATTGGCTACGCTCACTAACCTGCAGCGCAATGTGCCTAAAAATACTCACGTGCAAAAACTTCTAATGCGATTGTATGTTGAACTGCATGATTGGGAACGGTTACTGGAACTGCTGCCGAAATTGCACAAGCGTCATCTCATCGATCATGAGGAATCGCAGAAACTGACACTGAGATCCTATACCGAGTTGCTTAAACGTGTGGCGGGCAACGACGCCCTTAAACATTTAAACGACGTCTGGCAACGAATCCCGAAACATTTAAAACATCAGGAATCCTTGTTACGTATTTATATTCTTGAACTTATCAAGCATGGCGCCGTTACCGATGCCGAGAGTCTGCTGTATCACTCCCTAAACAAGAAGTGGGATGATTCATTGGCCTATCTTTACGGCATTATTGACAGCAGTGATCTTGCCAGGCAACTGAGCCGTGCCGAAGGCTGGCTTAAAAAGCACGAAAACAATCCTACCCTTTTATTAACCGTAGGGCGGCTATGTATGCGTAACAACCTATGGGGTAAGGCGCGGCAATACCTTGAAGCCAGCGCCGGTATTGGCGTGCATCCTGAAACCTATAAGGAATTGGGCGGTCTCCTGGAACACATGGGCGAAACGGAAGCAGCAAGAGAGTACTTCCGCAAAGGACTGGCAATGACGGTCAACAACCGCACCAATCTTGCCCCCGTCATTGATAAAAACACACCGGATCAAGCCCTGCCGTCTCTGGTATAAGACGTTATCAGCTATTGTCTTTCATGCGCCGGCCACTGCGTCATGCGCAAACGTGAAGGCATCACTGTAAAAACGCCCTTCCGGTAATCCCAATTTTGAAAACGCCTCCCACCCCGCCTTGACCATCAACGGCGGACCCGCCGTATAAACCGCATAGTGATCAAGACTGGCAAAGTCCTGCACGATAGCGTCATGAACCATCCCCTGCCGCCCTTGCCATTGATCTTCAGCAAGCGCATCCGACAACACGGGTATGTAATAAAAGTTATCATGCAGCGTCCATTGCTTCGCCAATTCCTCCATATATAGGTCTTGCCTGGAACGCGCGCCCCAATAGAAATACATGGACTGTTTAATACCTTCCTGCATGGCATATTCAATAATGCCTTTAATGGGTGCAAAGCCGGTGCCACCGGCCATAAAAATAATGGGCGTTGTGATATAATCGCGTAAATAAAATTGCCCGAAAGGACCTTCGATGCGCAGGATATCCTTTTCCCGCAGTTGCGTGAAAAGATAAGCAGTAAATTCACCGTCTTCTACCTGGCGGATGTGCAGCTCAATCAACTCATCATCATGGGGAGAATTGGCAATCGAAAAACTGCGGCGCTGTCCGTCCGGTAACAGGATATCGATATATTGTCCGGCCAGAAACTGCAGGCGGGTGGCTCCCGGCGGCTTTAGCAACAGCCGTATCACATCATGGGACAATTGTTCCTTGCCGGCGACTCGTGTAGGGATATTTTTTATCGGGATATGCTCAGGCGAATTTATTATCCTGGCCTTGATACGCACGTCGCTTATTGGCCTGGCCTGGCAAAACAATACCATGCCTTGAGACCTTTCGTCCTCAGTCAAACCCAATGGCTCATATTCACCGTAATCTATACTGCCTCCGATCAATGTGCCTTTGCACGAGCCACAGACGGCATTGCGGCAACCATAGGCGAGATTTATACCGGCATGCATCGCCGCCTCTAAAATGGTTTTTCCCGGCTCAACACAAAAACTTTGGCCGCCGGGTTCTATGATTACTTTGAAACTCACTGCTAATCCATTTATGCTTTATTTAGCATTGTCCATTATTTTGATGAACAGGGAAACCCCATGCGGCATATTCTTATAACAGGCTGTGGCGATATTGGTAAACGCGTTGCCCGCTTATGGGGTGAACACGGCAAAAACGTCTACGCATTGATACGCGACCCACATCAAACCAGACATCTACGCGATATGCGCATCAATCCTGTCATGGGTGACCTTGACAATCCTGACACGCTTGTAAATCTGCCTGTACAGGATGCACTGATCTATTATTTCGCACCACCTGCCGCCGCTGGCGATGATGATCCGCGTATGCATAATTTTATTAACTGTCTAACAGATCATAATCATCCGGCAAAAATTATCTATATCAGTACCACCGGTGTTTATGGCGATTGTCACGGTGCATGGGTGACCGAAGACAGCCCCGTGAATCCACAAACCCCGCGAAGTATAAGGCGCCTGGCCGCGGAAAGGTTATTAAAAGAGTGGCACGACGCCACCGCAATCCCGGTGGTAATTCTACGCGTCGCAGGAATCTATGGGCCCGGACGGTTGCCTATCGAGCGTATTAAATCAGGGCAACCTGTGTTGCATGAAAAAGAAGCACCGTATAGTAATCGCATCCATGCCGATGATCTTGCCTTCATTTGTCTGAGCACCGGTGAACATCCTTCAGCAGGATACCGAGTCTATAATATCAGCGACGGACATCCCACTACCATGACGGATTATTTCATGCGTGTTGCAACAAAAGCCGGACTGCCGCTACCACGGATTGTTTCCATCAATGAAGCAAGACGTGAATTAGATCCCCTGATGCTGTCATTTCTTGATGAATCAAAACGCGTGGATAACCGCAGGATGTTACAGGAGCTTGGCGTTAAATTACGCTATCCTGATCTCGCAACCGGTCTGGATCATTGCCAGGTGGACTGATGAAATCACTTTGCCGCTTAGAGGACATATCGCAATCCAAGACAAAAGAATTCCAGATTATGGTTGACGGTCAACAGCAGGATATATTCGTTGTTTATCACAACGATAATGTATACGGCTATAGGAATGTTTGCCCGCATCAGGGACTGACATTGAACTGGATGCCTGGTCAATTCCTCAACCACGACCAAACCTTGATCCAGTGCAGCAATCATGATGCCTTGTTTCGCATCGAGGATGGTGTTTGCGTATCAGGGCCTTGTGCCGGTGACCGGTTATCACCTATAGCAGTCAAGATTGAACACCATATGATCATCTTTGCAGATGAATAAAAAATGCGTGCCTTTTTTGGTATTTCCCCTCTAGGAGTCTAGGTAAGTTACGTGAAAACGTAATGAGTGCAGCGAGAACCAAGCAAAAGTTTGCGAGGAGATGGAATAGTCTTCACAGATTAATACCATATCGAAAGAAAAAACTGCACAGTATCGGCCGAGAAACTGTATGCCGGTTCCTGGCCCGGGGCAGTAACAACAGTGAGATCACGAAAATCATCATAATCAAACCGGATATGATCATAATTGAGGCTCAGGCTGCCCTTATCGATAAAAGTTGGGTTCTGCGGTGAAAATTCGTAACTGATGCCAATACCGATGGTCTGATCGTTAAAGCTGCTCAGTTCTTTATCACGCGCCAGAAAATTCTGCGACTGCTGAAATGGGAAAAGATCGCTATAGAAATCGGCATGTGTCTGGGTGTAATAACGATATCTGAAATCAAGTATCCAGTCTTTTTCAAGCGGATGCGTATAACCCAGGCCGAAGGTCTGCGCATTGATATCCCATGTGTCCGTATAAAGGCGGTACTCTCCGCGAATGGCAGCACGGTAGGGTAAATAATAGAGTGCACGAATAGCCACGGCATTGCTGGTACGCGTGCGTGGATAGACTTCCGGCTCATAACTGTACCCCAAGGCACTGGTAGCATCGAGATAGCGTACGGACCGGTATGGATTGTTTAAAAAACCCTCATCCGTAATGGTCTCGAAATCAAGCCCTATCAAACTGTTCTTGGTTAATATCTGTGAGAAACCCAGACGGTAGTTCTGCCTGTCTGCATCCTCTGCAAAGGTCGGATCACCCGACTTGCCGACCTCATCCCAACCACGGGAATATCCCAGCGACACTGTTGTCAGATCACCGAATAAATCATGACTGAAACCGATGTGAGCAGATTGCGCATCGTAATCATTTTCACTGCTGGTGGTGTATGCTAAGTTCATGGTCGTTGCTTCATTGATAGAAGTCAGCCCGACTGACTTTTCAGTGCGGTGTTCGCTATAGGGACTGGCGGAAGTAATAACGTCAATCGAAGCGCTGGAAATCGCATCAATATAATAATTCGCCATGACAGAGTTGTATTTACCGATCATCTTGCGCCATAAAATCGAAGGTCCTGTGACCTCTATACCACCACCATCATAGGAGTGATACAGCACATCGGCCCGGTCTTCAGGCAAGACCGCCGCCAGCAGCGGTACCAGTACGCCTAATGTAGATAGAGTTATGACAAGAATGCGAAATAGTATGCGGCGAGTAATGAGCCTCTGTTTAATACAGCGGTTTCTGTAACACAGGGATGACTTATTCAGAGCTCTATCAGTTACACCCACAACCGCCACCCTGACTGCTTTCGGCACCCCGGGCACCTTCACGGGCCTGATAGACATGATTCGTATACGCCGCCGCAACAGGGTCCCGGCTAAAGCTCATGATCGGATCGGCAAAGTGGGCGCGCTCGTAAGGTTTTACCCATGGCTCGGCACTGCAGGCCGTTAATTGCAGCCCGATGATAGCCACGAATAAAATTTTGTATTTCATTATTCGCGAATGAGCTCTTTTATCTGTTCTTCGTATTTCTTTTCATAGCCGGGCAAGTAGGCGAAGTGCTGATAACGGATATTTCCGTCACGATCAACAATCATCGTGCTCGGCATGCCGACCAGATTATAGAGCTTGGATATTTTGTTTTGTGTATCTAACAGAATGGGAAAACTGACAGGCACCTCTTTGAGTAACTGCATGGCTTGATCCGAGTCTTCTTCCACATTGATACCCAAGATGGTAAATCCGATCGGATTATAGCGTTGATAGAGCTGGTCAAGCAACGGCATCTCCTGGCGGCATGGGCCGCACCATGACGCCCAGAAGTTGATCAATATGACATCGCCGCGAAACTCACTGAGTTTCAGATTCTCACCACTCATGCTTCTGAGTGTAAAATCGGGCGCCGGACCAATCATGTCCTTTGCCATTGCGGAAGATATCAGCATCATGCCGCCCAGCATCAATGCCATTACACGAACTGAAACAATCTGCATATTCATCATGTGTCACCTCTTTAAAAGAAAAATGTAAGCCCCGCGTGAAGCTCGATGTTGTGGGTGGTCTTGTCCGTGCCTAATACATCATTCTTGAATATATGGTCACGCATATCCGCATGCAGCGCGAGCCAGTCGGTCGCCAGCAGACGATAGCCGGCACCGTAATTCATCGTAAAGCGATTGTCGCCGGCAAAATCCGTGCTGCCCACACCTGCGATAACATATAACGACGAATTAAAGGCGTGATTGCTGCCGATGAAGGATTCGCCGGGCAGCAGGTTATAACCGATCGAGACGTTGTAATAACTGAGCTTTCTTTCATCGTCGGTCAATAATTGCGCAGCACCGCTGAGCTGTTCATAACTGGTTTCTTCGGTATCCATCGACCCGTACGCTGCCTCGAAAAACGCGCCTTCAGTTACATGATAGGCCAGCCGGAATCCTATAACCGCGTTGGTACCGAAATCCTCCACACTCATCAAGCCGGCATAGACACCTATTTCAAAATCCTCGGTATCGATTTCCGGCACCTTGATTTCCCTGCGCTCAATCTCGGGCTTGATAATCTGTTCCTGATCGGAAACCGGATCTATCAGCAGCTCATCGGCGGCGAATACCGGCAGCTGCTTCAGCATCAATCCCGTAACCAGCATGGCAGCCGAATAAATCCTGCAAAGCATCTTCAGGTTGCATCTAAAAGATGTCATGGTTTTTAAAAAAAGGCTGCGAAACCGGCTTTCCATTCTTCAAATTCCTTATTGTCATCGCGGCTGGAGAAAGCCACATAGTTTCTGTATTCCCCCCGCAGTACGAAACGGCGCGTCAGATGCATGCGGAAACCCAGACCTACATGGTTTATCTGGTCAGTATTATCTTCCGACTGTACCAATGTCTGACGTGTATTTGTATCTATGATGCCCGTGCCCAACGTAAAGAACGGCGAGACGCGCCATGCCGGATAGGGTTGAGAAAGGACATTGACATTGATCAAAAGACTGTCTGAAAAATCATCAAGAATCTGTGATAGTGAAAGTTCCATGGAGAGGTTATTGTTAAAGGCATAACCGCCATAGATTCCCATCGAATTGGCGCCATTAAAATCGCCGGCAAGCGCGCCCATTTCCCAACGGCGGCGGGAAAAGTCATCGCGCGTCGCATCAACGAATTGAATCTTCTCACCCAAAGATGTCAGTGTCTGTTCCATCTGACTACGATCGATCCATCCTTCTTTCCCTGTCTCCGTCCTGACTTTAAACCATACCGTCTTGCGCTTCAGGATCAGCACCGTTTGCCCGCGTTCAACAACATAAAAAACCGGGTAGCTCTCTCCGGCTCCGGTACGCATTTCAATATAGGGATCATCAATCTTTACCTCCTGATATAGTTGTTCACCTGTAGCAGCATTCATCAACAGGAGCTGGAGTAATAATAATAACGGTGCATAGGTTCGCATAGCAGTGTCGGCGTATAAGACTCATTAATATTAAAAATGAAATATGCAAATACTTTGCCATTTTCACATATATCGGCTTTCGACAGATCAATCTACTCTGAAGAAACTATCATGCAATGGCTCAGGGTGGCGGAACATCAAACGGGTTATTGAAATATTGAGCACCGATATCAAGCCACTCGGAAATCAGTTTTAATTCCGCCGGATCCAGCCTGCCTGCGTGAGTGCCCGCTGCATCAAACAGATCCATAAAATCGGAGCTGGCAAGCGCGCCAGAAACAGACATCGATGGGCTGACGTTTACAGTGACCAGCACCGGAATTGGACTGCCCATTGCATCGAGAATCAGGTCACCATTGGCATCCACCTCGAATAACGGGTTGCCATTACCATCCGTTGCCTGCACCAGGCGGTCCTGCAACGCGCCCATGACAATTTCCTGTTCGTTATCGTTGAATAATAATTCGCGGTAGGATTTGTAGTGGGCGGCCTGATCGCTTGATGGACCGTCCGTCAAATCCAGCTGGGCGGCCGGCACCTGCAGATTAGCCATCGCATCGAGCGTGCCATGACAGGCGGTACAGGTATCGGCGCCACGGTCCTTGGTCCATAAGAGATGAATATACTGCTCGTAATTAATGACAATCCTGCATGCGGCGCTCCACGTGGTTTGACATTGGGCGGTGGCAGGCGCAGCGGTAGTAAGACCGGCATACAGATATGAAAAGCTTGCATCTTTCGGCCTACCGGCGGCAACCGGATCGGTCCAGACATCGTCGAACACAATATCGACACTCAAACCCAGGGCGGTGGCATCCAGGCGCGTGCGGGTTTCGGCCATTGTTTCACCTATGTCTGCAAATAACGCTGCATCGGTATTGGGGAAAGGCAGCCCCGTGGTCGGTGCACCCGTATTAACAGCGGGCGGCCCTTCTGCATGCGTATGTGCAAGACCGCTATTGTGACTATGACATCCGCTACAGGTCACCGTTTCGCCGGCGCGGACCTGAATCCAGTTTTGATGGCGGGCAGTGATCCGCCTGCCATCCTTGTCGAGCACGCTGATTGCCAGCGGCACATCGGCAGGCACCTTGATTTTGACCGAACCATCGGGCTCGACCGGCGCGTAGCCGATAATTTCACGCATCGACTGTTGCGTACTGCGGCCGAAGGCGGTACCGGGCACATCGGCCACATCATCGTCAGGAATTGAAACGGCCTTGACCACCCGCAAGAAACGCGCGGGACGTTGGTCCGCGGTGTTCTGGGCAGGATCTGCAAGACTATTAATACTTGTTGCAGCAGAACCCAGGTTATTAAAACTGCCGTCAAAATCATAAACACTGCGGATATGTAATACGCCTACGCCTTCATCGATATAACCGGCATCGAGTCCCGTGCCAGCGGTTTTGTCGAACAGGATATCCGGCAGTTGTCTTGATTGCACTGCAACAACGTCGCTGTATATAAAACCTTCCTCGGAAACCACCAGTGGTAATTGCGTGTCATCATCCATGTCGTATATATAGAGTCCGTAAAGCGGCGGTGCTTCCTGCGCATTCGGATCTGCAAGGCGCGTGGCGGTACACGGCACGATGATGTTATTTTCGAGCAACCGGCAAGGCGTCCAGCTGACCAACGCACGGTTTGTGCCATCCCACAACGGATAGGCGGCACTGAAACGGCCGCCGGCCGACGGGCCTGAATTTGTTTGCACGACATTGACCGTAGCAGACGTCTGTCCGTTTCCAGTCAAGACACCCTGATTCGTCCATGTCGGTTGATCATTATCAATATAATCGGCGGCATCGATGACGACGATGCCGCCGCCCTGATCCGTACCATTAAACGGCCGTATGACAGACATGATCATACCGTCCGGCCGCTCACGGGGTTGCAAAAACTGAATCTGACTGCCATTGGTTCCGGTTGCATGACTATGTGCGCCATACACAGGCTGAAGTTCCGTTCCATCCGGATGCATCTTGTACAGGCTCATCTGGTTACGCGACCCCATGTTATCCCAGCGGGTGAATAATACCTCGCCATTATTCAATACTACGGGATCAAGGTCATGGCTCTGATTGAACGACAGCTGTTTGATATCGCTGCCATCGGCGTTCATAACGTGCAGCAGCGGCGCATGTTCGTTACGGTTCTCATCAAGCGCGGCAAACTGCGGTTTACCCTCGTCCAGCAAAATCGCCTTTGATTGCCGTTGCCGGGTAGATGAGAAAATGATGCGTCCATCCGGCAGATAATGCGGCGTGATATCCTGTCCTGCCTCGGCAGTAATATCAGAGGCAATTATCCTTGTTAACTGATCAGATGTAATATCGTATACCCAGATATTCCACGTGGGCTGATCCTCGGGATCCGCGCCTTCGATTTCCGGGGCACGCATGGCGAACAGCAGTCTGGTACCGTCAAAGGATACCTCGACATCCTTGACATCACCCAAACCGCCAGTGAATCGGGAGGTTAAATTCCGCTCAGCGGCGCTGGACGAAGCAAGATTACGGTAATAGAGGTCTCCGCCCTCATTAAAGGTCAGCGCCTCCCTTGCATCGCTTTGGTCATTTTGTGGTACGGGGTGCTTTACATATGCAATACCGAATTGGACAACAACTGAATCGGTACCACTGCCGCCTCCACAGGCTGTTAATAGTGATACAAACGCGCCGATCAATGCCGCATGGATGCTCGAAGAGGATAATTTACACATGTTCTAGTAGTTCTAATATGAGAGTTCGTTATAGTTTTTGCGCGTTATTTATGATGACCAAGTGATCCACGACAATGGCATATATATGTCTCAAATACCGTGTTATGCCGTATTAATCGAATTATCATAGGAGCGGCCTGCAGTGCAAACCGTGGGTATTGATGCGGAAAGCCTGCCTGTTCATGGTCTTATGATCCCATTACCTCCAGCGTGACGCTGTACCCAATTTAACGGCTATTACATCCTTTTGTTAAGGAATAAAATATGATATAATTTCCAGCCTAAACAAGGCGTTATAGAATACCCGGATCCCATAGTCAGGCCAGGTATCCACCAGTAACCCTGCTATATAAAAACTGCGTTAATTATAAGCTAGCTTGATATAACAAAACTGAAGACCAAGTCACAAAAATCTCCGAACTAATCTGTATAATTCAATCAACACTTTGGTGTTGTTGTTTAGCTATTTTGCAGGATGCCGCTAACAGATTGTTGAAAAAGTCCATCCATGGCTTTTTCAACGCGAAATGTAAAAATCGGATTTTTATATTTCTACATTTTTCGATCACATTGATATTCTCGAAAAATGCCGGGCCATCCATGGCCCGGTCAGCAACCTTCAGTTCAACAGGTTGCTGACACTTACGACATGGAAGTCTCGCAACAATACATGGGTACCTCTGATTAATGCAGAGTTACCTGCGATACAGGATCGTATCGCCATTAGAGCAAAGCGAGACGAAACAAATGAGTTTAATAAACAATTATCGTAATAAATTAAAGCCACTCTGCTTGATACTGTTGCTATGCGTTTTTAACAGCACAGTATTTTCGGTGTATGCGGGACCACGGGAGCAGGCCAAGCGATTGCATGACCGCTTGGCGGGCGTGCCCCCCAGCGCTGCGGTACTGGATGCCATGGAAGCGGATATTATTGCCGGTAACCCCGAGGATGCGGCGCAGACGGCCATGGACAATCCGGCATTCTACAGCGTAACGTTGAAAAACTTTGTCACGCCCTGGACCAACCGGGATCAAACCGTTTTCGCCCCGCTGAATGATTACACCGCCACCGTCATCGGCATGATACGGGATGATGTCCCGTTCAACACATTATTATCCGCAGACCTTCTATATATAGGTAATTCCGGCCTCGGGCTGCCGGCCTATTCCATGACGAATAATAACCATTATGAAACCATGGAAGATCAGGGGATTGACCTGAAGGCCAATCTGGTCGCAACACAACAATCAGCCGTCACCGATATTCCGGCATCGGCAACCGCCGGTATCATGACCACGCGCGCAGCATCCGAGGCATTTTTCATTGCCGGTACCAATCGCGCCATGTTCCGCTTCACGCTGCTCAATCATTTATGCACGGATCTGGAACAGATCAAAGACACCACGCGCTCATCTGACAGAATACGCCAGGATGTTACACGCAGTCCCGGTGGTGACAGCCGGATTTTTCTCAACTCCTGTGTCGGTTGTCACAGCGGCATGGACCCGCTGGCGCAGGCGTATGCCTATTACAATTTTGACGAAACACTCAATAAACTGGTCTATACCCCCAATCAGGTACAACCGAAGTATCTGATCAACGCGGATAGCTTCAAGTATGGCTATATCACGCCGGATGACCGCTGGGACAACTATTGGCGGGCCGGGCCGAATGCACTGCTCGGCTGGGATAACACGCTGACCGGTGGTGGAAACGGCGCCAAATCGCTTGGTCAGGAATTGGAAAACAGCGCGGCCTTTGCCCACTGTCAGGTTGAAAAGGTCTTCGAGACAGTCTGTTTCCGGGCGCCGGGCAACAGCGCAGACCACAACAAAGTGGATGCCGTCGTCGCTACGTTCAAATCCAGCAACTACAACATGAAGACCGTTTTTGCCGAAACAGCCGCTTTCTGCATGGGCGACTGATTATGATGATGCCCTCACACATATTTGTTACAAACCGGCCCGTGCATGCAATAAACCACCCTTGCAAACACTGGCGGGCCGTAGCCGCACTCGTGTTGTTCACTATTTCGCTGTTTGGTTGTGGCGGTGGCGCCTCAACACAGGCACTTCCTAATACCGCAACAACACAGGCGATAAATTATACCGGGCCGGCACCGCTGACAGCAGACGTACAATTATTCAAATTGAATGTCTGGGATAATCTGGCCGCCAATAATCGTTGCGGTAATTGTCATGACGCCGCCGGCCCCGGGACGCCAAGCTTTGTACGTGATGATGACATCAATCTTGCCTACGCGGCGGTAAATTCATTAGTGGATCTTGGTACACCGGCGAATTCACGTCTGGTCACCAAGGTTGCGGGAGGGCATAACTGCTGGCTCACATCGGACAGTGCATGCGGTACGGTGATCGCCGCCTATATCTCCAGTTGGGCGGGTAACTCGGTAGGCGGCAGCGGTAACGTCGTTCAGCTCAGCGCCCCTATCATCAAGGACCCGGGCGACAGTAAAAGTTTTCCTGCCGATTCCAGCAGCTTCGGGACAACCGTGCATCCGATACTCGAAGCCCGTTGTTCCGGTTGTCATGTCGAATCCTCGCCCACGGCACAGGCGCCGTTCTTCGCCGACAGCGATGTTGATGCAGCCTATGACGCCGTCAAATCGAAAATCGACCTCGATACACCCGCAAACTCACGTCTGGTTGTCAGACTGCGCTATGAATTTCATAATTGCTGGAGCGGTGACTGTGCCAGCGATGCCAACACGATGGAAGCGGCAATAACGTCTTTTGCAAATGGCATCCCGCTGACCCAGGTAGATCCCCAGTTTGTAATCAGCAAGGCGCTCAATCTTACCGATGGCATTGTCGCCAGCAACGGCAGCCGCATAGAGAACAATGTCATTGCAAAATATGAATTCAAGACGGGTTCCGGCACCACCGCATTTGATACCAGCGGTGTCGAACCGGCGATGCATCTGAGCCTGAGCGGCAGCAACGTCAGCTGGGTAGGAGGCTGGGGTATCGATATCGTTTCCGGCAAGGCGCAGGCGTCCACTGCTGCGAGTAAAAAATTGCATGACCTTATTCAGGCGACCGGTGAATACTCTATCGAGGCCTGGGTGGTCCCCGCCAATGTAACGCAGGAAGGTCCGGCCCGTATTATCAGTTATTCGGGAGGTACCCAGGCAAGTAATTTCACGCTCGGGCAGACCCAATACAACTATGATTTTCTGTTGCGCACCAGCAATACGACGGCAAACGGGACGCCGGCACTGTCAACCGCGGATGCCGACGAAGACCTGCAGGCGACACAACAATATGTCGTGGCTACCTATGATCCTGTCAACGGCCGGCGCATCTATGTCAACGGGGTTTTTACCGCTGATCAGGATAGCGTCGCAGGCGGAACACTGACTGATTGGGATGACAGTTTCGCATTCGTGTTGGGCAACGAGGTCTCCGGTGACCGCCAGTGGCAAGGCAAGATACGCATGGCCGCGATCCATAACCGCGCCTTGACGCAGGCACAGATTACCCAGAACTTTGAGGTCGGCGTCGGTGAGAAGTTTTTCCTGCTATTCAGCGTCAGTGACAAAGTCAACGTGCCCGATAGTTATATCATGTTTGAAGTCAGCCAATTCGACAGCTACAGCTATTTGTTCAACAGACCGGTATTCATCAGCCTTGATGCGTCGGCACAACCGGACGCTATCCCGATTCAGGCGATGAGGATCGGCATTAACGGTAAAGAGGCTGCGGTAGGCCAGGCGTACCGTAATCTGGATACCGTCATCAGCGCATCGCAATATACCGCCGGAGTGGGCCAGGTATTATCCAATCTGGGCACGATCATCGCCCTTGAAAAGGGAACCGATGCCGACGAGTTTTTCCTGACCTTCGAGGTACTGGGAAACAATACCAACGTCGTAACGGAGCCTGCACCGTTGCAACCTGCGACCCCACCGGATAATCCCGACAAGCCCGATATCGGTATCCGTACCTTTGAAGAAGTGAATGCAACCATGTCTGCCGTTACCGGGGTCAGCAGCAACCAGTCCGGCATCAAAACCGTCTACACGACCGTTAAACAACAGCTGCCGTCGGTCGAGAGCATTGAAGGCTTCTTGTCCGCCCATCAGATGGCCGTGGCACAACTTGCGATCGAATATTGCAACGCGCTTGTCGAGGATACCACGCTGCGCAGCAGCTATTTTCCGGGATTCAATTTCAGCGCCGATGCCAACAGCGTCAGTTCCAACGATTGGGATAACCTGATAACCACTCCTTTGCTAAACAATATCATGAATACGAATGTGAGCACTCAACCCGACCCGGTTGCCGTAACCGCCGAGATCAATTCTTTAATTACCAGTACGGCCGATATCAAACCCATTGGCGCACCCGATGGCATACCGGACGGCCTGGCCAAATGCGGCGGCGCATGTCCTGCGGGCCGCACGCTAACGGTCGTCAAATCGGCCTGCTCGGCGGTGCTGGGCAGTGCGGTCATGATGCTGCAATAAGAGGCACCGGAAAAGACGTATTTTATTGAGGAACCAGACATGGCAAAAAAGAATAGATATCTATCACCGGACGAACCCTTGCGTCATCCTGATCATAAGCGTCCTATGACCCGGCGCGACTTTATCGCCCAGGGTTTTCTGGCGGGACTTGGCGTGGTGACCGCGCCGACGATCTTCAGCCTGTTTGCCAATCCTCGCCTGGCCTATGCGGCACTGGCCCCTGATATCGAAGCCTTGAAATCAGGCTGCGGTATTGCGACCCAGGGAGCAGGAAAGATTCCGTTTATCTGTTTTGATCTGGCCGGTGGCGCCAACATATCCGGTTCTAACGTTCTCGTTGGCAAGCAAGGCGGTCAGCTGGATTTTCTGACCAGTGCGGGCTATAGCAAACTCGGGCTGCCCGGTGACATGATTCCCCCGTTGCTTAACCCGGCGACCAATACCAATGATTTTATCAATAGCGATCTTGGCCTTGCATTTCATTCGGACAGCGCCTTCTTGAGGGGCATCCTGGAAAAGGCCGGCACAAGGATAGCGGAGATCAATGGCGCGATAATCCCGGCGCGTTCTGACAATGATACCGGCAATAATCCGCACAATCCGATGTATGGTATTAACAAGGCCGGTGCAGATGGCAGTCTGCTGACCTTGATAGGTTCACAAAGCTCCGATTCCGGAGGTAACTCGATGGCCCCGGCCATGATGATCGATCCTTCGAAGCGGCCCACCAAGGTCGATCGACCCTCCGACGTGACGGGGCTGGTCGATACCGGCCAGTTGATCGGTGTATTGGATCAGACCGACGCGGTCGCAGTCATGGAATCGATTGAACGCATCAGCGCCATGAAACTCGGCAACGTCGATACCAAGGTAACAACAGATGCAGTCATCAAGGATTTAGTCACATGTGGCTATGTCAAATCTGCTGACATTACAGATCGGTTCGCTAATCCTGCAACACTGAATCCCGCGCTTGATCCGCAGATCGTCGGCCCAACCGGCATCTTTACGCAAGCCGAATTCGATAGCGATAGCGAATTCCGCAAGACCGCATCGGTCATGAAGATGGTCATCAATGGCTTTGGCGGTGCCGGTACGATTACTATGGGTGGATATGATTACCATACCGGTGACCGGGCCGTCGGCGAAGTTCGCGACCTGCGTGCCGGCCGTTGCATGGGCGCTTGTTTGGAATATGCAGCGCGTGTCGGCGTGCCGCTGATGATGTATGTGTTCAGCGATGGCTCCGTTGCCAGTAACGGCATGGTTGATAATTCCACAGATGGCCGCGGTAAAGGTGTCTGGACGGGTGATAATTCCTCGACCGCCGCATCGTTTTTCCTGGTCTACAATCCCGGTTCACGTCCGGTGTTATTTACCGGCGACAGTCTGCCACCGGAACGTCATCAACAGATTGGATATTTCCGTGCCGATGGTTCCGTTGAGACCGCCTCCAACCCGGCCGCCAACAATGTCAACCTGTTGGTGGAAACGGTAATACTGAACTACATGGCTTTGCACGGTGAACAGGGCAATTTTGCCACACTATTTCCAACACACGGGCTTGGCAATGCCACGCTTATCGATAGTCTGACGGCATTTGACCCCATTGTGAGTGGAACCATTTAACCCGGACATTTCACTAAGGTGGAAGAATAATCGGCCGAAAACATATTGTTAATGGAACAGGGCCAATGATTGGAGACTATCGTGAAACCGGGATTCAGATTAATTGTTATATTGGCCTGCTTTATCAGTGGACTCGCTTTTGGGGCGCAGGAACCAGGCAGGACAGATTCTCCCTCGCAAATAAAAAGTCTTGACGATGAAGTTCAGGGGCTGAAAAGCGATATCCTGAATCTGAACCGCGAGCTGTTCATCCTTGAAGAAGAACTGCTATTCCCCACCAACACTCAGGTCGCCGTATTTCTTTCTATTGACACAGCTGCTTTCTTCCAGCTTGATTCCGTTCAAATCAAACTCGACGATAAAGTGGTTACCAATTATCTGTATACCAAACTCGAAATGGATGCCTTACGCCGCGGCGGTGTACACCGCATCTATTTCGGCAACCTGCGCACCGGGCAGCACGAATTGGTTGCTTTATTCACCGGTACAGGACCTGAGGGCCGCGATTACCGCCGCGGGGCAAACCTGATCTTCGAAAAAAAGGAAGGACCCAAATACATTGAACTGAAGATTCTGGACAACGAACAGAAGCAGCAGCCGGAATTTAAAATCAAAGAATGGGATTAGAACCTACCCCTAAGTGCCATGCTTATCGATACAGCGTTTGCCCTTCAAGTGGATACCAAAGAAATATTTACTCAAAATGCGGCGCCGTGTAGCGGTAAACTGCGTGTAAATCGCTCTCGCCCGTTCATGAGCTTCGCGAAACAAATATATCCCGCACAAGACTCCGCTTCATCATTTATTTTTGCCTTGTTTCGTCTGCGCCTCGCGTGTTTGAGACGGGTTCTAAGTATTTCAATAATAGATTTTCCTGCCGGCCGTTCGCATTATGGCCGCCGACTGTTCATTGCCCTGTTATTTTCATTGTTGACATCGCTGTCAATGCAGGCCCTCGCGACTGAACAACAACCTCCACGAGAAGTACTTGATCTGCACTACGGTGAGGTGTTGTATTATTTCTACCAGGGTGACTATTTTTCATCCATTACCCGCCTGCAGGCTGCACAGCAGAGAAACCATTTCACTCATCACCAAAAAGATGCCGAACTTCTGTTCGGTGGTCTTATGCTGTCCTATGGACTGCACGATGAGGCCGAGGAGATATTCAAACGCCTGCTGGACCGGCAAACGAACACGGCGGTACACGACCGGGCATGGTTTTATCTCGCCAAACTGAGATATCAACTCGGTGACATGGCAAAGGCACAGGACGCATTGGCCCGTATCAGCCCGGCGGATCACAACCCCGAACACCAGCTGTTGCTTGCCGATGTGTTGATGGCTCAAGGCAATTACGAACAGGTCATTAATATACTCGGCAACTCGAAGGGGGCGTCGGACATGTTTGCCTATGGTAAATATAATCTCGGGGTCGCCCTGATCAAGAATGGGCACGTTGACGCAGGAATTTCCCTGCTCAACGAACTCGGATCAATAGAGCTTGGCGATACACAAATGAACGAGGAAACCCTCGCCTTACAGGACAAAACCAATCTGACACTGGGTTATTACTATATCCAGCAAAACGAACCGGAAACTGCTAAGACATTCCTTGAACGCGTCCAGCTTAATGGCCTGTTCTCGGGCAAGGCATTATTGGGAATGGGCTGGGCGGAATCCGCGAGTGGCCGCTACCAACAGGCCCTGGTGCCGTGGGACGAGCTAAGCACACGGAATGTCATTGACACATCCGTACAGGAAGCGCTGCTCGCCATGCCTTACGCGCTCGAAAAATTGCAGGCCCATGGCCAGGCCGCAGACCACTATCATACTGCAATCGAAATCTTTGAGCGCGAAATCGGCCGCATCAATACTATCAAAACGTCCATCGAACATGCCGGCATTGCGGATAGTTTGCTGCAATACGATCCGGGAACCGGCATGGGCTGGTTATGGCAATTACGCCGGTTGCCCGAAGGAACACAAAATCAATATTTATTCCGGCTGCTGGCAGAGCATGAATTTCAGGAGGTTCTGAAAAATTACCGGGACCTGCGTTTCCTGGAGGAAATACTGAATCATTGGACATCCAGCATGGATGCCTTCGATGATATCCTCGCATTGCGCAAAAATGCCTATGCATCCCGCTTGCCGAGAATCCAGGCAAGTTATCAACAGCTCGATCTTGATAAAGCCAGACAAACAAGAGACGCCTATTTCTCAAGTCTGGCAGCGATCGAACAGAATAATGATGCATTAGCCCTGGCCACCGCAAAAGAGCAAAGATTATGGACACGGTTGCAACACGTAAAAGAGATCCTGGCGCGTCATAGCGGGCGGGAAAATATGGACAACTATCGCGAGAAACAGCGCCTGCTGGAAGGCCTGTTTATCTGGCAAATCAACCAGGAATACAAACCGCGTCTTTGGCAGGTGCGTAAACACCTTAATGAACTGGATAGAATGATAATGGAAGCGCAGCAGCGGCAGCAGTCGTTACTGAATGCCCAACTCGAGGCACCGAAGGGATTTGAAGGTTATGAAAACCGCATAGAGGGATTTAAGGACCGGCTTGATTTACTGCAATCGCGTGTTGCACAGACAAGAACTGCACAGGAACGTTATTTGCAGAAATTGGTCAGCGGTGAACTGGAAAATCGTCAGGCCCACTTAAGAACATATCTCAACCAGGCACGTTACGGCCTGGCGCAAATCTATGACACAACGATGCAACCGACCGGAGGAGCGCAATGAAGGCGCCGGTGATTACATTACTGTGCATGCTCTGTCTGCTTGTCGCATGCATGCCGGTCAAAAAAGAAAAGAAGCTGACGCTCAAAAGCCTTGAAGGCCGTGAATTTGTATTAAAGCCTGATGCACGCATCGAAAGCAGCAAGCAACAGGCAATAGAAAGATATCAGGCCTTTCTCGACACGGCGCCCGACACACCGATGCGCATCGAGGCGGTACGCAGGCTCGCGGATTTACAGCTCGAAAAGGGTGATGAGTCGTTGCCGGGCGGTCAGACATCGATACTGGAAGAAGCGGACTACGATAAGGCGATACAATTATATCAGGATCTGTTGCAGACCTATCCGAACCACCCGCAAAATGACCGGATACTGTATCAACTGGCCAGGGCCTATGATTCAATCGGCCAGACGGACAACGCGCTTGCCGTGCTCGATCGTCTGGTAATGAACTACAAGGATTCGCCTTATCTGGATGAGGCACAGTTCCGCCGCGCTGAAATGCTGTTCGTTATTCAGGATTACGAAGCGGCCAAGCAATCCTATGAAAAAGTGCTGGCCTCCCGTAAGGCATCACGGCTTCATGAGCAGGCGCTCTATAAGTACTGCTGGTCTTTATTCAAGCAAGAACATTACGATCAGGATATCGGTTGTTTTATTCAGGTACTCGACCGTAAATTGATGGCTCCCGATCTGGTATATACAGACGGACAACTGAACTCTTTGTCGCGTGCCGACCGGGAGCTCATAGACGACACACTCCGCGTAATGAGCTTGAGTTTCTCCTATTTATCAGATGATATCACCGTCTCGGGCTATCTGGCGGCGCACGGCACCCGGCCCTACGAGTACCTTATGTACGGCAGTCTGGGCGAACTCTATCTGATCAAGGAACGCTATATCGATGCTGCGAATACATATCGCGCCTTCTCCGCCCACAATCCCGATCACATCAAGGCGCCGTATTATCACATCAAGGCGATCGATGCCTATTACAGCGGCGCCTACCGTTCGCTGGTGTTAAAAGGAAAACTTGAGTTCGTCGAACGCTACGGATTAAACAACCCGTTTTGGATCCGGCATAGCCCCGGCGATGCCCCGGAGGCAGTCGCCTATCTGAATAAATCACTGGTGGAACTCGCATCTCATTTTCACTCACAGGCACAACGTTCAAAGGAAGGCTCGAAACGCAGCGCGGATTACCAACAGGCCGTGAATTTATATCAATACTTCCTGGAATATTTCCCCCGGGATCCCCAGTCACCGGAACTGAACTTCCTGTTGGCGGAGGCAATGTATGAAAACGGACAATTCGGCGAGGCGGCCTTGCAATATGAAAAAACGGCGTATCAATACAACGTTCATGAAAAAGGCGCCGAGGCCGGTTATGCCGCATTGCTTGCCTACAGCAAACATGAAGAAAAACTGGCCGGCAACAGCAAGGCCGCATGGCACCGGCAATCGCTGGGCAGCGCATTGCAATTCGTTGACCGTTATCCATCGCATCCTCAGGCAAACGTTGTGCTGACAAAAACCGCCAAGGATTTTTTTGCGCTTAAAGAATTGGATATCGCCTCGCAACTGGCGGCAATGCTACTACGGATAGCGCCTCCCGTATCGGGCGATCTGCGTCTATCGGCATGGACGATCATCGGTCATACGGCATTCGATCACCTCGCCTATAACGAGGCGGAAACAGCCTATCAACAGGTATTGAAACTGATGCCGCGCAACGATCCGGAACGCGCCGCTATCGTGGAAAACCTCGCATCGTCAATCTATAAACAAGGAGAGTTGTTACGGGATGCGGGCAACCAGCAGGCCGCCGTTGACACATTTCTGCGTGTCGGCAGGATCACGCCTGATGCCGGCATTCGTCCTGTCGCCGAATACGATGCGGCCGCAATCCTGATTTCGCTACAGCAATGGTCGCGCGTGATCGAATTACTGGAAGGGTTCAGACGTGCCTTTCCAAACCATGCCTTGCAAAAGGAGATTCCTGCCAAACTGGCTGTAAGTTATCTCGAGAGCGGTCAATTTTATAAAGCGGCAAAAGAGTTTCAGACCATTGGTCAAATTTCCAAAGATCCCGAAGTGCAACAAGATGCGCTATGGCAGGCAGCGCAAATGTATGAAAAGGCCGGTAACCTCAAAGATGCCGCGGTGATTTATAAAGACCTTATTAACCGGTTTCCTGAACCTGCCGATCAGTCGCTCGAAGCACGGCAACATCTCGCTGACCTGAATAAAGAGTTGGGGGATATACGCAGTTATCACATCCGGCTGCAACAAATCATCGATATAGATAAGAAGACAGGGCCGGCGCGCACGGACCGCAGCCGTTATCTGGCATCACAGGCTTCGATGGTACTTGCCGATTATTCATTAGAGGCATTCAACAAGACAAAACTCAAGGAACCACTGAAAAAATCCCTGAAGGCGAAAAAACGTAACATGGAAAAGGCGCTGGATGCCTACACTGCGGCACTGGACTACGGTATCAGTGAGATTACCACCGCGGCAACGTTTCGTATCGCCGAGATCTATCACGATTTCAGCCGTGAACTGCTCAAGTCCGATCGGCCGAAAGAATTATCGTCCGATGAACTTGAGCAATACGATATCCTGCTCGAGGAACAGGCCTATCCATTTGAAGAACAGGCCATTGCGGCCCATGAAGATAATGTCCAGCACGTCAGCGATGGCATATACGATACATGGGTAAATCAAAGCTATAAACAATTGGCCGAATTACTGCCGGTGCGCTACGCCAAAATCGAAAAGAGCGAACAATACAATGCGGCAATACATTAAACATGTGGTTCCGGCAACTTGCCTGATGCTGTTGGTTGCTTGCAGCCATACGCCCGTGTCGCGGCAGACACCCGCTACGCCTGTAACGGAGGTGTCCACTACGGAGACGATTGGCGGTCCGGTTGCGAGCGCTCCGGACATAAACACTATAGATCCAAATATCCTGCAACAATATCAACAGGCGCTGACGCTGATGGCTGCTGAAAAATTTGATGCTGCGGAAAAAGATTTCATCCGGATCATGACCGCGCATTCAGGCCTGTCAGGCCCGTACGTCAATCTGGGCATGATTTACATGCAAACCGGCAGAACTGGTGAAGCGGAACGTGCGTTTGAGCAGGCCATCGAGCGCAATCCAGCCAACGTCATTGCCTATAATCAACTCGGTATCCTGCATCGCAAGGCCGGCCGGTTTGACCTGGCACTGCAATTCTATAAAAAGGCCCTGGAGATAGATCCTGTCTACGCCAACGCACATCTGAACCTGGGGATCTTATATGACCTGTATCTTAACCAGCCGGAGAAGGCCCTGAATGAATATAAAAGTTATCAGCAACTGAGTGTAACGGAAGATAAACAAGTGGAACTATGGATCCAGGACATCAGTATTCGCATCAATCAAACACCTGAACCATCGGATTCCGGTCAACCATGAAGAAAGTATCGTTAATTCTGGCTATTGCAATATGCAGTCTCGTGTTGCACAACAACGCCTGCGCCGAAGATAATCTTGAGCTGGAGGGCGCAACCATCATCGGCAACCGTGAATTGCCCAAGGTGCTTTATATCATGCCTTGGAAAAAGGCCGAACCCGGCGATCTTGTTGATCGCCCAATCAACAGCGCCTTCGACGAAGTGATAGCGCCTGTGGACCGCGCGGTTTTCAGGCGCGAACTTGATTATTTCAAGATACTCAATAAACCTGATTAGACACAGATTATTACCCGTTATTCCCACTGGCACGGGAATGGTAGTAAGACGGTAAGAAGGTATGATTCAATAAAGAAACCTGTGTCTTATGCCGATATCATGGCAAATGGATTTAAGGATCAGATAATTATGAAATTTGCTCTGGTTTTCTTTGTAATGTTTATGAGCATTGGCATTAATCTGCCGGATGGGATTATTGCCCGGCTCGGCATGGATCCAAATTACTTGATCGGCGCACTGATCGCCTTGGCGATCACCGGATTGATTGCACACCGGCATCTTGCGCTCATTGTGCTCATCTTGCTGATGTGTGCCGGGGCAAACCTGCCCGCCGATTATGCTGCACAGGTGGGCATTAATAGAGATGTGTTAACCGCCGGCCTGGTTGCATTTGTCCTCGCACCTTACGCCGTCCACTGGTTCGAGTAAACCGGGGACATTGAAGACGCATCAGTGATGCAAGTCTTTACTGTTACCCCGGTTAACGGTATGGTAAAAATACACGTCCAATCTAAGCTTATCCCATTTCCCGGCATCAACTAATTGCTTCTCGCCGCTCAAATACTCAAGCACCACCTTGTGCAATTTGCCTGATTGATAAGAAACCGCCCATACCTTGACCAGTTGTCCCGCCACATTGACATACCACAGACCTACAATCGGTTTGCAATTTAAAGAAATGTTAATGTCTCCAAAAAATATATCATGCCATTAACCGGCGCCGTCAAAACGATCCAGGTCATATTTCCCTTGCGCCCGCTATCCGCATTTCGACTCGCCGCAGTTAAGACATGTCAAACACCCGTCCATAATGATCATCGCCATGGTCTGGCACTTGGCGCACAGTTGTGCGCCATCGGGGAAATCACTATCCTGTTGCGGCTCACCGGCCCGCATGGCCGCGTTGTACTGATTGCGTTTTTCGGCGATGAAATTCTTTTGGTGTTCATCAAGCCCGTCATCCTTGATCAGACCGATAATACGCAGATGATGCTCGATGACGTCACCGATTTCGGCCACCAGTGACGGCATGAACTTGCCGCCTTTTTTGAAATAACCGCCGCGCGGGTCGAATACCGAGCGCAGTTCTTCGACCAGAAAGGTAACGTCACCTCCCTTTCTGAACACCGCGGAAACGATCCGTGTCAGCGCCACGATCCATTGAAAATGATCCATATTCTTGGAATTGATGAATATCTCGAACGGGCGGCGCAATTCATATTCCGTATCCCGATTCAGGATGATGTCATTAATCGTTACATACAAGGCGTGCTCGGTCAGCGGTGTCTTGACCTTATAAGTCGACCCCAACAACATCTCGGGCCGTTCCAGCCTTTCATGCATATGGATGATGTTGGACTCTGGTTGCACTGCGTCACGCGCATCGTCTGCCTCAGGTGATTCCTCATTCTTTACTACATTGTAACCAACGATTTTCTTTTCCAGTTTGATTGCCATAGTATCTCCACTCCTCGAACAACTTGCCTGCTTCTGATATGCCCTGGTAAACATGTCCGGCGACACGCCATGGATACATCCCTGTAGACTCGAATGCAGCATCCCTGCTGCATGCGGTCGCCTTACATATTTACCAGAACATATTCCATCCAGATTTCCATCAATCTATAAATTCTAAGGAAACCCTGATTTATTCAGAGTTTTCAGCCGTACAGGGAAGTGCGGCCATTTTTCAATCTGCTATACGATTGAAAAATGAAGAAAATGGAAAACCATGTTTTTCCATTTTTGTGCTCTGATAATTCACGGATGAATTATTCAGAGCTTCCCTAAATAAGCCATTACCTGACATTAGAACCTATTTAAAAATTAGCGAGCGCAGGTGAGACGAGGTAATAATGAACGAGAAAGCGGGGTTGACACGAATAGTCAATGAGCATTTTGAGTTCATTATTAACAAAGCATCACCAAGCACAGCAATTTTTATCTAAAACTTTCCGTAATACCCTTCTTTAAGTGCATCATACAAATTAGCGGCGGTGTGAAATTCGCCGTCATACTCGATCTCTTCATTACCCTTGACCTTCACATGGGTACCATCTTCCAGCGTAAACTTGTAAACGGTGTTCTCCAGATCTTTCTCCTTGACCAGCACCCCTTGAAACGCCTCGGGATTAAAACGGAACGTCGTGCAGCCCTTCAGGCCCTGTTCATAGGCATACAGATAAATGCCCTTGAAATCTTCATAGGGATAATCGGTCGGCACATTGGCCGTCTTCGAGATCGACGAATCGATCCACTTTTGTGCCGCCGCCTGGATATCGACGTGTCCCTTCGGCGTAATGTCATCGGCGGCGACGAAATATTCGGGCAGGCGCTCATCTTCCTTGTCCGAACCTGGCATGGCCTTCGGATTGACCAGTTCACGGTAGGCGAGTAACTCGAAGGAATACACGTCCACCTTTTCTTTAGACTTCTTGCCCTCGCGTATGACGTTACGAAAATAATGGTGGGCAAAACTGGGCTCGATACCGTTACTGGCATTATTGGCCAGCGATAATGAAATCGTGCCGGTCGGCGCGATCGAGGTATGGTGGGTAAAACGCGCGCCCACTTCAGCCAGCTCATTGACCAGATCGGGTGCCACCGTTGCAAGTTGTTGCATATAGCGGCTGTACCTGGCATGCAGCACCTTGCCCTTCACCGCGTCACCAATCTTGTAGCCGTCATTTACCATCTCGGGACGTTTGCGCAACATCTCCGCCGTAACGGTAAAATCCTGTTCAAGCACCGGGGCAACACCTTTTTCCCTGGCCAGATCCAGCGCCGTCTGCCATCCCACCACGGCCATCTCGCACGTCACCTGTTCGGTAAACGCCAGCGAATCCTTCTCGCCATATTTCATGCGCAGCATCGCCAATGTCGAACCCAGACCCAGATAACCCATGCCATGCCGGCGTTTACCATGGATCTCATTGCGTTGTTGATCGAGAGGCAAGCCATTAATCTCGACCACGTTGTCCAGCATGCGGGTAAAGACCGAAACTGCCTTGCAGTATTCATCCCAATCAAAGCGTGCATGCTCGGTAAACGGATCGCGCACAAACTTGGTCAGGTTGATCGAGCCGAGCAGGCATGAACCATACGGCGGTAAAGGTTGCTCACCGCATGGGTTAGTCGCGCGGATGTTTTCACAGAACCAGTTGTTATTCATCTCATTGACCTTATCAATGAGGATAAAACCGGGCTCTGCATAATCGTAGGTCGATGACATAATGACATCCCACAGCCTGCGCGCACGCATGATTTTGGCAACCTTGCAGGCCACCAGGCCATCCGCATTCTCCAGGTAATGGCCCTTCACCGGCCATTCACGCCAGATCACCTGGCCGGCATCATTGACGTCAAGCCCTTCTGTCTCGGCTTCTTTTTGTGTCACCGGAAATGACAGTTTCCATTTGGCGTCATTGATGACCGCCTCCATGAATTCCCGGGTGATCAATAACGATAGATTAAACTGGCGCAGGCGCCCGTCTTCACGCTTGGCCTTGATAAAATCCAGCACATCCGGATGTCCGATATCAAAGGTCCCCATCTGTGCGCCGCGGCGCCCGCCAGCGGAAGAGACGGTGAAACACATCTTGTCGTAGATATCCATGAACGACAGCGGACCGGAGGTATAGGCACCGGCGCCCGATACATAGGCGCCCCTTGGACGCATGGTCGAGAACTCATAGCCAATACCACATCCCGCTTTCAGAGTAAGGCCCGCCTCGTGCACCTTTTCGAGGATGCCGTTCATCGAATCCTCGATGGTGCCGGAGACGGTACAGTTGATCGTGGAGGTCGCCGGTTTATGCTCGAGGGCTCCGGCGTTCGACGTGATGCGCCCGGCCGGGATTACGCCATGACGCAGGGCCCATAAAAATTCCTCATACCAGTGTTCGCGTTTTTCTGCGTTTTCCTCGACATCCGCCAGGGCGCGTGCAATTCGTTTATAGGTAGCATCGATGGATTGATCGATGATGGTTCCGTCCTTGCTTTTGAGACGGTATTTCTTATCCCAGATATCCAGAGATGCGGATTGAAACGGAATCTCTGATGCGGCAACCGGAACAACTCGAAGATGCGCACTTTTCATAGTGTATCCTTCCCCCTTCCATTCATTATTTATGTGCTGATAGCCAGCTGGTTTTTGTTTGGACAAAGCACCTCCATGTCCGAGATATCACGCTACTAGAAACAGACGCCGTAACCACAATATATTGTGGTGAGCTGAAAAGAGTAGGCCCAATATTTTAAGCTGTCAACCGCTTTTTAGCAGGGCCGATTATTCTGTTTTTATTTATATTTATTATATGGTTATAAACTTTTATGTGGGTTTAATCAGTGTCAATACAAGTCTTGGCAAGAAAGCGGGTAGATACCATATCTTGTGTTTCCAAAGAGTTATTCACAGGCATGGTGCTAGACTAAAATTCCTCAATAAAATTAAAAACTTCACCTTTGATATCCAGAGATTATTAACACCTCATTCACAACATATTCCCCACCTGAAATAGGCGGTAACACCACTTCATAAACTGCGCGAAAACACCGCTGAGCACCCTTGAAATAAACAGGCGCCATACCTATCTATAGCCCTAACAGAACATGCTTGACCAGACTTGAATTTAAGGAGACTAGTGAAATGAGCCTGATACATTATGAACCGTGGAACCGATTCAATTCGTTGCACAATGAAATAAACAAACTGTTTGATCATCCATTCGGCAATGTCCGCCGCAACGGCAAGCCGGTCGCGACGGGTGACTGGACGCCCGCCGTGGACATCAAGGAAGATGAAAACCAGTTCGTGCTGTATGTCGACGTACCCGGCGTTGAAGCCAAAAACATCGACATCACGATGGAAAAAGGTGTGTTGACCATCAAAGGCGAGCGCTATTCGGAGACCAAGGAAGAGCATGAAGGCTACAAGCGCATAGAGCGCTCACGTGGCAGTTTTCAGCGCAGCTTTACCCTGCCTGATACAGCGAACGCCGACAAGATCTCCGCCAAGAATAAAAACGGTGTACTTGAGATCGTGATACCCAAACACGCACAGGTGCAACCGCGCAAGATCACTGTCGAGGCATAACAGACACGCGACAGCTCATAAACAAACGGGTAGAGATGGACTTCTACCCGTTTTTATTTTCATATCATTCCCGTGGAGGCTGGAATTCAGTACTCTATAAGGAAACTCTGAATTAATCAGCGGCTCCATAAATAATTTCAAAAGATAGATTGAGTTCATAAAACCTACCATGATCAAAAAGACACTCATCATACTCAGCTGCGCCCTTGTTTTGTCAGGCAATGCCGTCACGCTACCGGCACACGCGGGATTACCCGCCATTGATTCGCAGGGCCAGCCGCTGCCCAGCCTGGCGCCAATGCTGAATCAGGTAACTCCCGCAGTGGTCAACATCTCCACCGAAGGACGTATCCGCGTCCAGGACAACCCCTTACTGCAGGACCCGTTCTTCAGATTTTTTTTTGACGCCCCCGAAAGACAGCTCGAACGCCGTACCCAAAGCCTCGGATCAGGCGTCATCGTCGACGCCGAGAAAGGTTACATACTGACCAATAATCACGTTATCGACAAGGCCGTGGAAATCACCGTCACACTGCAGAACGATAAACGGCTCAACGCAACATTGATCGGCACCGATCCCGAAGCCGATATTGCCGTGATACAGGTACCGGCCGAAGGCCTGACCGCCTTGCCGATCGCCAATTCAGATCAATTGCAGGTCGGCGACTTCGCCGTCGCGATCGGTAATCCATTCGGACTTGGACAAACCGTTACCTCCGGTATTATCAGCGCCCTCGGCAGAAGCGGTCTCGGCATCGAAGGCTATGAAGACTTTATCCAGACCGATGCATCGATCAACCCCGGCAACTCCGGCGGCGCATTGGTGAACCTGCGCGGCGAATTGATAGGTATCAACACCGCTATCCTCGCACCGAGCGGCGGTAATGTCGGCATCGGCTTTGCCATCCCAACCAACATGGCCAAACAAATCATGACCCAGCTAATCGAATATGGCGAGGTCAAACGTGGCCGTCTGGGTATCGGCATCCAGGACTTAACTCCCGATCTTGGCAGGGCCTTTGGTATCCAACAACACGAAGGCGGTGCCGTGGTGGTTCAGGTCGTGGAAAAATCCGCTGCAAACAAGGCCGGCATAGAAATAGGCGATATCATCACCAAGGTCAATGGCAAGGGCGTGCGTAATGCCGGAGATTTGCGTAATGTCATCGGCCTGTTGCGCGTCGACCAGAAAGTCGAACTCACCGTTTTGCGCGACGGCAAGGAACGCACTATCACCGCGGTAATCGCCGATCAAGAGCAAACAACACTGCTCGGCGAAAAGATCAGTCAAATACTGGCGGGGGCCGTATTCGGCCTGATCGATGAAAACTCCCCGATGTTTAATCAGGCTGAAGGTATAGTGATACTGGCCGTTGCCATGGGCAGCCCCGCCTCGCGCGCCGGATTACGCAAAGGCGACCTCATTGTCTCAGTAAACCGTATGGCGGTAAATGACTTCGACAGCTTCAAAAACGCCCTCAAGGAATCCAGCAAAGGTATATTACTAAATGTACGCCGTGGGAACACTGCGTTGTTTATTATTATTCAGTAACAATACGAACAATGCCATCTCCGCGATATTCGCGTGGTATTATGAGATGGATTCTAATTGCTGGATTCCCTCCTGCGAGGGAATGACAAACATGTACTCAATCAGACCTTCCTTAAATATTCCTCTCCCAAGATGGGGAGAGGGGCAGGGTGAGGGTTGTTAATTAAGGACGCTCTGATTTAGGCAGCAGATCCTGCTATACATAGATGTATTGACATTATTCAGAGCTTTCTTAAAACTTATCTAGCGGAATGGCCGGTAAGTTTAACTTCAACCTTCTCCTCCAGCGCCGCATAATACTCCCGCAATATATCCAACACCTCGGGGCGGCTGAACTCCGCCGGTACCGCTTCATCCTCCGACAGCGCCTTGCGCAGCTTGGTGCCTGACAACATCAGACGGTCACCACCTTCATGCGGACAGGTGCGCATCGAGGCCATGCCATTGCACTTGTAACACCAGAAGGTCCAGTCGATCTTCAGCGGCTTGGTCTCGAGCGCATCATGCGGGATCTCGTCGAAGATATGATGGGCATCAAACGGGCCATAGTAATCACCGACACCGGCATGGTCACGTCCGACGATCAAATGCGAACAGCCATAATTCTGCCGGAACAGTGCGTGCAATAACGCCTCGCGTGGACCGGCATAACGCATATCAAGCGGATACCCGGCCTGCACCACGGTGTTATCGACAAAATAATTTTCGACCAGTGCATTGATTGAGGCGCTGCGCACTTCCGCCGGAATATCCCCGGGCTTGAGTTTACCGAGCAGCGAGTGAATCAACACGCCGTCACAGATCTCTATCGCGACCTTGACCAGATATTCATGCGAACGGTGCATCGGATTGCGTGTCTGAAAGGCCGCAACCGTTGTCCAGCCCTTTTCTGCAAACAAGCTGCGCGTCTGCGCAGGTGTCATATAGATGTCACCGAAACGCTCGGTAAAATCCCCTTGTGAAAGCACCTTGACCGGACCGGCCAGATTGATCTCGCCCTGCTCCATGACCATCTTGACGCCGGGATGCGCCTGATCGGTGGTCTTGTAAACCATCATGCATTCATGTTCTTTATCGATGGAATATTTCTCGGTGACCTTCAGCGTCGCCATAATCTCATTGGTATCATCGTTGACCAGCGCCACATCGGATCCGGTCTTGATGCCGTCTGCCGTAGCCTTATCGGTGGATAAGGTAATCGGAATCGGCCAGAACAGGCCATTGGCCAGCTTGAAGCCATCACACACCCCCTCCCAATCGGCATGCGTCATAAAACCTTCGAGCGGCGTGAACCCCCCGATCCCCATCATAATCAGGTCACCAACTTCGCGTGAACTGATACGAACCTTGGGCAGGCTTTGTGACCGCGCCTGCTCTGCCTCTAATGCCTTGCCTTCAAGCAACAGCGGCTTGAGCGCCTCCCCCCCATGGGGGTTAACTAGTCTGGACATAATGATTGACTCCCAGGATGTACTACAGATTTTTTCTACGGCCGGAAACCAAAGCCCGGCTGATTTTGAGGCCATAGCATAGCAAAAAATGCCCGAAAATGCTTATATAATCATTGCAAATGTATCCACTTAAATGAAATAGTCCCCGGATGAGCCTGAATATTCTCAAAGACAACTCGTGGTTTGGCAAAGAGAGCACGGCCTCGCTGCGCCGTCTGTTGCCACGGCTTGAGGCGCGCTTTAAGGATAAAACCGATCAGGCGGAGTGGGATGTCTATATCAACCGGCTGAAACGCCACTTCCCGCGCTTGTTCCAGCGTTTACACGCCCTGTATGGCACAGACTATGATTTCTTTTATTACCTCGAAAACACCTTGTCTTGCACCACCGGGATGTGGCTCGCGCGTCCGCCCGAGCTTAAGGCCCTGGACGCGATGCGGGAAGCCGACCCTCACTGGCATCTGTCTCACCGCATGGTCGGCGCCATGTGTTATGTGGACTTATTCGCTGGCGATATTTCAGGGCTGCGCAAACGTATCCCCTATCTGTCCGAGCTCGGCATCACCTATCTGCATCTGATGCCGCTGTTCAGTGTCCCCAAAGGCGATAACGACGGCGGTTACGCTATCAGCAATTACCGTGAACTCAATCCTGCCCTGGGCACCATGGAACAACTGGCCGAACTGGCAACGGAACTGCGCAATCACGGTATATCGCTGGTGCTCGATTTTGTATTTAACCATACCTCGGACGAACACGAATGGGCCAAGAAAGCACTCGCCGGTGATGAAGAGTATCAAGAGTATTACCGGATGTTTTCTGACCGCAGCCTGCCGGACGCCTACGAAAGCAGCATGCGCGAAGTCTTTCCCGATGATCACCCCGGCGCTTTTACTTACCACAACCGGATAAAAAAATGGGTATGGACAACGTTTAATAACTATCAATGGGACCTCAATTACGAAAATCCCGCCGTGTTTAATCACATGGCCGAAGAGATGTTGTTTCTGGCAAACCAGGGTGTCGAAATCCTGCGGCTCGATGCCGTGGCGTTTTTATGGAAACGCGCGGGAACGGATTCGCAGAATCTTGCGGAGTCCCACTGGATCATCCAGGCGTTCAACGCCATTGCGAGTATCGCCGCGCCCGGCATGGTGTTCAAGTCCGAGGCCATTGTGCATCCCGATGAGGTCGGGAAATACATCGGTATGGAAGAGTGCCCGCTGTCTTATAATCCGCAACTGATGGCCTTGTTGTGGGATGCGCTGGCGACGCGCGATGTCCGCGTTTTGCACCACGCCATGCAGCGCCGCTTCGCCGTGCCGCCGGGATGTGCCTGGGTCAATTATGTGCGTTGCCATGATGACATCGGTTGGACATTTTCCAATGAAGATATCGAAGAGATAGGTTTTAGTTCCAAACACCATCGCCATTTTCTTGCTCAATTTTATACCGGCCGGTTTGACGGCAGCTTTGCGCGCGGCGCGCCCTTTCAGGAAAATCCACAAACAGGCGATGCCCGCATATCCGGTACATGTGCTTCACTGACCGGACTTGAAAAAGGGATTGAAGAAAATGACCGGCAACAAATCGATCTGGCAATTCGCCGTATATTACTTTTACATGGCGTCATTATGACGATCGGCGGGATACCGCTGATATATCTGGGCGACGAAATCGGCACACTCAACGATTATGACTATCACAAGGATCCGGCCAAGAACGGCGATACGCGCTGGTTGCATCGTTCCCACTTTAACTGGGAACTTGCCGAGGATAGGCATGACCCGGCAACAGCAGCGGGGCAGGTATATAAAGGCATACTCCGCCTTATACAATTACGACAGCAGAACCTGGCCTTCACGCGCGCTGAAACGGAATTTACTGATACCGGAAATACACATGTATTCGGTTATTTCCGTAACCATGATCAATACAGTGTACTGGTGCTGGGCAACTTCAGTGAAAAGGAACAACGCCTCGAGGCCAGGCGCTTGCGGCATATGGGCATGCGCAAGATGATGGTCGATCTGTATGCCGGCAAAACCATCACAGCCACGCAGGAACTTGTCATGGAACCGTATCAATTCATGGTGCTGACCCGGGCGGTCTAGCGACGAACAGGGGCTTGCAGCCAGCTAATAAACATAATAACTGCTTGAAAAATAATTGCTAATCCACTGTTCCCTCCGCCAGCCTCGGTGAAGGTGAATATTTCACAGACTTTTCCAGTATTCTCAGCTATGTTTTGGAAACGGAATTAGTTTTTTCCGGTTTACCGGAGATTGAAAAATCAGGATCTTTTCTACAATGCCAAAACATTAGGGAAACTCTGGATAAACCAGAGGCTCCTTAGGCTGTACAGAAGATCATGAGCGATCACAAAAACCAGGAAATGCCAAGCGCTAAACCGAATAAGGACCTGTTTATCGGCGGGGGCGAGATGGGCGCGCTCATGCGTTCGATCGACTGGTCCAAGACCAGGCTTGGCCCGGTTGAAGGTTGGCCAAGCAGTCTTAGAACCATGCTGGGCGCCATACTCGGCAGCCGGTTCCCCATGCTGCTCTGGTGGGGCCCTGATCTTCTGCACCTCTACAACGACGCATACCGCCCCATCCTGAGGGATAAGCACCCCGCATCGCTTGCCGCGCCGGCCGCAGAGGTATGGGCCGAGGTTTGGGACGTTGCCGGACCCATGGCCAAGAGTGTCCAGGAAGGAGGGCCGGCGACATGGACGGAGGATCTCCAACTGTTCATCAACAGCGGAGATATGACTGAAGAAACCTACTTCACGTTTTCATACAGCCCTGTCCCCGGCGATGACGGACGCATCGCCGGCCTGCTCAATACCGTACAGGAAACAACTGCCAAGGTGCAGAGCGAACGTCAGATCCGGATGTTGCACGATTTGGCCTCACGGGCCGCCGAAGCAAAATCCGAGAATGAAGCGTACCACACCGTCGCGGAAGTCCTTTCGGCCTACGACCTGGATCTTCCATTTGTACTCCTCTATGTTCTGAACGAGGAGGCTGACGACGCACGGCTCGTTGCCGTGAGCAACTGGAAAGAGTATGAAGGCCGCGCCAAACCTGCTCATATACCGGTCAAGGAAAGTACAAATCCGGCTTCCTGGCCCTTTATGGAAGTTATTCAAACCACCCGGGAACTCGTCGTCGACGACCTCTCTTTGCGCTTCGGGCCGCTGCCGGCAGGCAGCTGGAATGCGCGGCCCGAACGAGCGATCATCCTGCCGCTTTTCCGCGCAGGCCAATCGTCGCCTTACGCGTTTCTCATTGCGGGTATCAGCCCACACCGTGCGTTCGAAGACCGGTATCGAAGATTCTTTCGGGCTACCGCGGATCAGGTGGCGAACGTCATCGCCAACGCCCGTGCATACGAAACGGAGAAAAAGCGGGCTGAAGCGCTGGCAGAGATCGATCGGACGAAAACCGCTTTCTTCAGCAACGTCAGCCATGAATTCAGAACCCCGCTCACGTTATTGCTCGGACCGCTGGAGACGCTGTTATCCGACAACAAGCTTGCACCCGCAGCGCGCGAACGACTTCTGCAGATGCAGCGCAACGCGCTGCGCCTGCTGCGCCTGGTAAACACGCTGCTTGATTTCTCGCGTATGGAGGCCGGGCGGCACTCCGCGCGCTTCACACCGACCGACCTCGCGTGCTATACAATCGATCTGGCAAGCGCCTTCCGCTCCGCGCTGGAGAAGGCGGGGCTCTCCTTCACGGTAGATTGCCCATCGTTGCCCGAACCGATCTACGTGGATCGCGACATGTGGGAAAAGATCGTCATGAACCTCCTCTCGAATGCCCTCAAGTTCACTTTCGAAGGCGCAGTGAGCCTGCACCTTGCGCCGACGCAGGAAGGTGGTGCACGCCTGACGGTAAAGGACACCGGCACAGGTATTCCGCAGCGCGAATTGTCGCAGCTCTTCCAGCGGTTTTATCGTGTACAGGGCGCGCACTCGCGCTCACACGAGGGCACGGGCATCGGCCTTGCTCTTGTGCATGAACTCGTCAAGCTGCACGGTGGTGAGATAACCGTCACAAGCAAGGAAGACAAAGGCACCGAATTCACGGTCACGTTGCGCAGTGGACATGATCACTTGCCACCCGATCACGTCGTCGAGTCCTCTGACGCCGCAGCGGTGGCGCGAAACATGGCGGCCTATCTCGACGAAGCATTGCATTGGCTGCCATACGAATCACCGTTACCCTCTGCTGATCCGGCAAAGAGTGGCGCCCGCATACTCATCGCCGACGATAACAACGACTTACGAACTTTCCTCGCGAGCCTGCTTGCGCCCTATTACGACGTCGAAACCGTGGCCGATGGCCACGAAGCACTCGCCGCCATCAAAGCGAGAAAACCGGACCTGGTACTGAGTGACGTAATGATGCCCAGACTCGACGGTTTGGGTCTGGTGCATGCGCTGCGCGCAGATCCCGGAACGCGCACACTGCCGGTGATCCTGCTCTCGGCACGTGCAGGCCAGGAAGCCTCGCTCGAAGGCCTTGCCGCCGGCGCCGATGACTATATCGCTAAACCGTTCACATCCCAGGAACTGATCGCGCGGGTGCGCACACACCTTACCATGGCGTGCGCGCGTGATGAGTTAAACACAGAACTCGCGCGCGCCAACGAAGAACTGAAAGCGTTTAGCTACTCCGTATCTCATGATCTGCGGGCTCCGTTGCGGGCCATTGATGGATTCAGCAAGATACTTATCGATAATTACGCGGAACAACTCGACGACAAAGGCCGGAACTCCCTGGAGAGGGTACGCGCTTCCGCGCGCAGAATGGGCGAGCTGATCGACGACCTGCTGGGACTCGCACGCGTCACGAGTGCCGAATTGAGGCGCAGCCACGTTGAACTCTCCGGACTCGCCCGGGGCATCGGCGATGAACTGCAGCGCAAGGAACCCACGCGCGCCGTCAGTTTGTCGATTCAGGACGGGTTGGCAGTCGAAGCGGACGGCCGGTTACTGCATATCGTGCTTGACAATCTGCTCGGCAACGCATGGAAATTTACGGCGCAGACCGCCGAGCCGAGGATCGAGTTCGGAATGGAACAACGTGACGGGGGCAAAATATTTTTCGTCCGCGACAACGGCGCCGGCTTCGACATGACCTATGCCGGCAAGCTCTTTCAGCCCTTTCAGCGACTCCACAGCGAGAGCGAATTTCCGGGAACGGGAATCGGGCTCGCAACCGTGCGCCGCATCATTGAGCGTCACGGCGGCCGCGTATGGGCGGAGGGCGCACCGGGGCATGGAGCGAGCGTCTTCTTCACCTTCCCGATTGCTATAACGGGCGGTTGAAAATGCTTTACCATCTTGGTTGCAGGTGTCATTGTTCTGATTGCGGTTATCTTTATACCGGAACCAGCGAACCATACGTTCTACTCGTCTGCGCCTGACAATGACATCCCGCGAAATCAATAGTATTTGTATCTACAGATCAGCGGCACAGTTTAACCACGATTATGAAAGCACCCAACCGAATGACGGAATGCAATTGAACGGGGGACCAGCAGACAGGCAATTATATCCCCATTAAAAATTTCACAAACACTTCACGCCCATATTCGCTTTGATTCGCCGCCGAACCGAATTCAACGTGCCCTGAGTCAAAAATATTCTGCAGCGTCACGGATACTTCCGCACTGCTTCCCTGTGGCACCCAACCCCACCGGGCATCGATCCCCGTATAGGAGGGAACCGCGGGTTGAGGTAATGGGGCGATGTGGCGCACTATGATATCAAATTCTTGCCGTTCGGTGAGATTCAATACTGAACGCAATATCCATTGTTGTTCCGGATCATTACCCAAGGCACTGGGACCAACTGGATCGGTGCTGTCTGCCTCGACCTCCAGATTTTTATGCAAGGTTGTGAAACCACCACTCAGGCGCCACGTCTCTGCGGCCTGATAGGTGGCCCATGCTTCGATACCGCTCACTGTCCCTTCCATCTTGTTCTCGACGACGGCCGGTGGCGGCTGACCGCTGCGCAACTTGTCATAGATGTGATGAAACCCGGTAATAGAGTAGCTCAGGACGCTCGCCGGCTGGGCGCGATAACCAAGCTCAATCACTTCGGCGACCTCGGATTCGAAATTCGGTCCGCCCATTATGAAAATACCATTTGGTGGAAAATAAAGTTCACGATCAAGCCGCGCGGGGGCACGCACCGCATGAGAAACGGATCCCCACACCAAGCGGTTGTCAGAAGGCGTCCATGCAACCCGTACGCTCGGCAGATATTCCCAATCCGTATAGTCGTTCCTCTCCGCCCGGGCACCGAGCGTAAGCTCCACGTCTTTGCCTAGCCTGATCTGATCCTGCGCGAACACACTCACCCAGTCCAGACTTTTGTCGGCTGGCACAAATCCAAAAAACAGGCTGTTCTCCGAGTCATCACGCGCGTGGCGGTATCCGGCACCCCACAAAAGCTTGTGCACTTCAAACGGAATACCTTGTTGAAACTCGACGTCGAAGACATCTATTTCGTCCCAGAATAAGAGACGGTCTTCACGATATGTGTGATCGTAATAACTTTGTAGCCTGATGTCAGAACCATTTTCAAGTTGCTGAGTCCAGCGCGCCAACAAGTTCGTACCCGATACTTCGATGGCATCGAACCCCGGCCGGTCATCGGATTTGCCTTGATAGGAATCACCTTGAATAGTAAAGCCCCGGTTGGCCCCGTTCCAATCGGTGCGAAATCCGATCTGGCTTCGTTCCCATCCGTCCTGTCGTGGACTATCGTTGGCAAGCGCCGTATTGTCAACACCGTCAGCCTTCCCATAGAAGCGGACGTTACCACCGGAGCCGAATCCTCTTCCATAACGGAACGCGGCTCCGCGTTCGAAATTACCGCCACCCATGGCAAAGAGCGTGCCCTGCGTGTCTTGCGCGGGACGTGTAATGATGTTGATGACACCGTTTACCGCATTAGTGCCCCAAAGGGTTGCACCCGGACCGCTGATTACCTCGATGCGTTCAACGTCTTCGAGCATCACGTCCTGCATTTCCCAGAACACGCCGGATAAGGAAAGTGAATAGACGGTGCGTCCGTCTATCAATACCAGCAGCTTGTTCGCGAGTCCGTTGTCGTTGTTGAAGCCGCGTGCACTGATGGCATAACCGTTGGCACTGCTGCGGGCTACCTGCAGGTTGGGAGCCAGCCGCAGGACTTCCGGCAGAGTCTTGTAGCCGGAACGCCGGATATCCTCGGTGGTAATCACGAAGATCGAGGCGGGCGCATCCGCCAAGCGTTCCGTACGGCGGGATACCGAAGTAACCTCGATATTACTCAGTTCTTCGAGGGACATATCCACAAGCGCAGCCACCTGGAGCCCGGTCGCTGCGTATCCCGGAATAAAGCTAAGTGTAATCAGCACACCGATTGCCATCGATATATTTGCCGGAAGCGATCCTGCAGTACACATCCACTGTGTCGCCCGATTACGTCTCATCCAAGCGCTTCTCTTGTACAACACCGGATAATCGAGGTCATCCGGGAAATTTCCCGGGCCGCTTGGATACCAAGGTGATTTCGATTTGTGTAAGTTCTTCGGGACTATGGCTTGCGAACGACGCCGGATTATCGGATTCCGCAAGCGGCATGGTCGAAACCGCGAACAGCATAGCGGGACCGGCAACCGGTCTACGCCGGCTCCGTGATTGGACATGTGGTACAGCTTGAATTCCCATTCTTAAATTAAGAACTAGGCTCCATACCCTTAATATGACAATGCGTGATTCGAGCAGTAAATCAGCACCTCCATCAAACATCGAGCAGAATAACTGGAGATACATCCCGGCAGCTATCGGTGTATTGTCACGAAATTTAATAGTAAAGTTATAACTGATATCCCGGCAAACCGGGTGTGAAATTTCTCACAAATATAATGTGATTTTTTCCCGCGCTATAACGTGAACACTTGTTGGGAAACCCCATCCCTGTACGGAACTCGGGTATTCACGATCTTTATTTAGTGTTTATGCCCTGTTTAAAATGCTTGAAATTTACCGATATGTTGCGCACCATAGTTTGAAACCTATCCCGGTTAAAACTGACAACGGAAGATCAGCGTACGCACGATCCACTTGTTCTGCACTGCAATGCACCCGCCTGACTATAGGGCAACCCGAGCCCGGACAGGAAAGACGTTTCTGGCATACGTTGCCGGCCTCGTCTTGATCCTTGTCCTGACCATGGTAAATACAGTGTACCCGCAAGAACGCGTTTTGGAACACCAGGTCAAGGCAGCGTTCCTATATAAATTCGGAAACTATATCGATTGGCCGGAAGGAACGTTCGAGAGTGAAGACGATCCACTGACGATCGGCGTCATCGGCGCCGATGATCTTGCCGAGGGTCTGCGTGAAATCGTCCGTGACAAGACCATAAAAGGCCGGCCGGTGGTCGTACGTACGCTTGAATCTACAGACTCACTCCAGACCACACACATCCTGTTCATAGGCCGGGCAACACGATCGTATTTAAACTCAGTAATCGCCAGCACTCGTGGCAAGCCGATCGTTACGGTAACCGAAACCGAGGACCCACTAGCCCAAGGTGGGATCATTAATTTCATCATTGATAATGACAAGGTGCGTTTCGATATCGAACTTGCTGCAGCGAACACCAGCAATATCAAGATCAGCGCCAGATTACTTGGTGTTGCGCGCAAGGTTATTACCGCAACTTCATCATGAAGCCGATCGAATTCTTAAACCCGATCCGCCGCAAAATGCTGGCTACCATGATGGCCACAACGGCCATTGCCCTGCTGGTGGCCGGCGGGACGATGTTGATACTGGATTTACGCACCTATCACAATAACTGGATCAAAGACATCTCGGCGCAGATAGAGCTTCTGGGCCTCTCTTCCATGGCAGCGCTGCAGTTCGATGACCCGGCTGTTGCGCAGGAAAACTTAAGCCTGTTGAGGATTCGTCCGGAATTTCAGGCCGCCGCTATCTATGATCCGCACGGCAAATTATTCGCGTCTTATGTTCGAGACGGTTTGATACCCGATTTCCCCCGCATTCCCGAGAACGATGGCATTCAAATCAATGGCGGTACCATAGATGCGTTCAGACGTATCATTCAAGGCAATCAGATTCTGGGGTTAGTGTTCATACGGGCGGATTATAAGCTCACTCAAAATCTGCTTAAGGGGCTCGGCATTGTTGCGGTTGTGATTGTCATAGCATTGCTGGTGGCCATGCTTATCTCCGGTTGGCTGCAATCCTTTCTGATCAACCCGATTCTTGCCATTGCCGATGTGGCGCGGGAAGTGGTAACGAAACGGGACTTTTCGTTACGGGCGCGGAAAATGAGCAATGACGAGATTGGCGCATTGGCGGAGGCATTCAACTCCATGCTCGAGGAAATTGAGAGCCGCACTGATGAATTGGAGACTTCCAATAAGGTATTGGAGAAAGAGGTATCGGAGCGGCGCAAGGCAGAAGAAGAAATCCGGAGGTTAAACCAGGATCTCGACATACGAGTACAGAAACGAACTGCGGAGTTGGAAGCCGCCAATAAGGAATTGGAGTCATTCAGCTATTCCGTATCTCACGATCTGCGCACTCCTCTGAGAGCAATCGATGGATTCAGCCGCGTGCTTGCTGATGACCTGGGCGACAATTTATCTGAAAATGCAAAGCTCTATATCGGAAAAGTCCGGGACTCTACGCAGCGGATGGGACAGTTGATAGAAGACCTATTGAACCTGTCCAAGCTGTCCCGTACGGATCTGCGGCCGAATCCTTTGGATCTTAGTGTAATAGCGCAAGAAGTCGTTGATAACCTGCGTCAAAGCTCATCAGACCGCGAGGTCGACGTATCGATATGGGATGACATGAAGGCAACGGGAGATGCACGCCTGATCCGGGTGGTCTTTGAAAATCTGCTTGGCAATGCCTGGAAATTCACCAGTAAAACGGGGAATCCCCGCATCGAGATCGGTACCATTCAGGAAGAGAATAAATCGATATATTTCGTCCGCGACAACGGCGCCGGTTTCGATATGGATTATGCAGATAAATTATTTCGTGTATTTCAACGTCTGCATGGTCAAAGCGAATTTCCCGGCACAGGGGTCGGTCTCGCCACGGTCCAAAGAATTATTCATCGCCATGGCGGTCGGATCTGGGCTAATTCGACCCCGGGGAAAGGCGCGGCATTTTTCTTCACACTGACAGATTCCGGCAATACGCGCGGCCAAGAATCAATCTAGCTCCAGGACTTGTCCGCAACTTTAATTATCTGCGGAAACGGAAACCGGGGAAGTGCCACTCTAACCCCGGAATCCGATAAGTTGTTACCACCTGCTAGCCCCGCCGTGCGATCCGCCCCATCTTGCCGCTCTGGTAATCGATGATGGCCTGCTGGATTTCTTGCTGCGTATTCATAACGAAAGGTCCGTGGCCGACGACCGGTTCGTCGATGGGTTCGCCGTTCATTAACAGCAAGGTCGTATCCTGCAGCGCTTCCAGGACGAACTTTTCACCATCGCGCTCAAGCGTCGCGAGTTCCGCTTCGTCCACTTGTTCACCACTACCGAGTTTTATCTGGCCGTGTAAAACGAACATGCCGGTCGTATAACCGGCCGGCACGTTGAACTCCACGCGTGCCTTTGCATGCAGGCGCACGTCCCACAGATTTATCGGCGTGAACGTGTGCGCCGGTCCGGCAGTCCCTTGATAGTTACCCGCAATCACGCGGACTGCTCCATTACCACCGGCAAGTTCGATGCGGGGTATCTGTGCGTTGGTGATGGCTTGATAACCCGGATCGGTCATCTTGTCGCGGGCAGGCAGGTTGACCCATAACTGGATCACCTCGAACGGGCCACCCTGCTTTGCGAATTCGGGACCATGAAATTCCTCATGCACAATACCACCGGCCGCCGTCATCCACTGCACGTCACCCGGACCGATGAATCCGCCACCACCGCTTGAGTCGCGATGCTCGACCTCGCCGGAATAGATGATAGTAACCGTTTCGATACCGCGGTGCGGGTGTTCACCGACACCGCGCCGTTTATTCGTCGGCGAAAAGGTGGTCGGACCGGCATAATCGAGCAGCAGAAAAGGTGACATCTCGGCGCTGCGGTCATGGTATGAGAAGATGCTGCGCACGGGGAACCCGTCGCCCACCCAGTGTCCGGTATCCTGGCTTTGGATAAATGCAAGTTTCTTCATGGCCTGACCTCCTTAATCAATATACTATCGCAACCTTAGCAGTTGAGACCTTTTATTATAGGTTCTATTGCGATGGCACAGGTAATACATCTAATACACTGAAACCGGCCCACCTATCCTTTACTATGTATGTGCAAAATTGGAGAACCCAAGCAGGTAGAATCTATATAACTATCAATGGATATTCCATTTACGATAGAACAATTCTTCGAGATTTTCGGACGCTATAACGAGAGTGTCTGGCCTGCACAGATCGGCCTGAATATGCTGGCGCTGGCAGCTGTTGGCCTGTTATTTACCGGCCACTCAGCTTCAGACCGTGTTATCGCTATCATACTAGGGGGTTTTTGGTTATGGATGGCGGTTGCATATCATTTGCTGTTTTTTGCTGCAATAAATCCGGCCGCGTGGGTATTTGGATTATTCTTTTTAACTGAAGCCCTGTGGATTATCTGGCTGGGCGCGGTACAAGGGAAACTTCACTTCCGGGTCACATCTGAATTACGCGGTATGCTGGGGATTACGCTGCTGGTCTTCTCGCTCGTCATCTATCCCGTGCTTGGTTATCTGCTCGGACATCATTATCCATATATACCGACGTTTGGTCTGCCGTGTCCGACCACGATATTTACCCTCGGAACATTCTTAATGCTGAGTGCACCCATACAGAGATCGGTATTCATTGTACCGCTGTTGTGGACTGCCGTCGGTTCTGTTGCGGCGTTCAAGCTCGGCGTGCTTCAAGATCTGAGCCTACTGGCCGCAGGGATGATCGGGCTGTATGCGCTTATTATGCGTGCCCGGCGTGCCTGAAAAATTTTTCTGCACAAGGCCGCTATCGGCCAGCGCATCAATGGAAAAGCCGGCCCGTGACAGTGCATGCATACGCCGCGCAGCATCTTTTCGTTGGGCCGCAGGTTGTCATTTTGATTGTGATTGACAACGGTATAGTCCACGCCGGAATTTCTGTGTGTGGCACGCGGCAAATGACATGCCGCACAGCTCACGCCACTGTTTAACCGGCCCTTGCCTGCCACTTCATCCAGCCACAGGCGGTAATGGACGGTATCTTTATAGGCCAGGCTATGTTTATCGTTAGGGCAACATTTGTGCCAAAAATTTTTGGTTATATGGATCAAACAATTACAATATTATATTGATTAAAACACAATTAACTGCGCACCATTATTGCGCCGGTAGAATCATCGATGAACAAAACTATTGCATAATAAGCTGAGCTTTTGAAGCCATTGCGAGAGTTCGGAATGATATGATATGCAATCACTACAAACGGGCGGATACATGCGTTTTATTACAGTAATCGTACTCGCGTTGACCACGACGGCTTGCCATAACGGACCAGCGGAGCTTTCGGCCGAGGAAAGCCTGAAGCAACGTTCCAAAATAATGACCGAACTTGCAACTATTAATGGGTGTTTCGGATGTCATGATATCGATAAGCATGTGTTAGGGCCGCCGTGGCGCACTGTCGCGAAGCACTACAAAGATGACAAAAACGTCCGTGGCTATCTCATCAATAAAGTTAAATCGGGAGGGGGCGGAGTCTGGGATAAATTGACGGGAGGGGTGCCGATGCCGCCCTACTCGCCGCGGGTGACCGACGAACATATCGGGAAGCTCGTTGATTTTATTCTGAGCCTCGAGACGAATTGATGTCACACTGCATCTTATTTGCCTGTCAAGGACACATCGTTCAGGCTTACCGCGGCTTTTATTAAAGGAACAGTTTTTTCAGAACAAAATGTTTATGAAGGCACTTATCAGTAAAGGGTTAGGGTGTCTGGATTACATTCGCAAATCCGGCATGCAAGATCGCTGGGGAGGCCCGTTTAACGGCCAGCAGTTCAGGCAACGCATTTTTTTCGATCTGCTCCGCCATTTCGCTATCAAAGCCATTGTAGAAACGGGCACCTACCGCGGCACTACCACGGCATTATTTGCGGAAACGGCATTGCCTGTCTATTCGGTCGAAAGCCATCCACGTTTATATTCTTTTTCCAGGATGCGTTTCCGGCATCAGCGAAGCAATATCCACCTGTACAACAATGATAGCCGCGCGTTTCTTGCCATGATCAGCAACAATGCCACTGTGCCGAAAGAGGATGTTTTTTTCTATCTTGACGCACATTGGCAGGACGATCTGCCGTTGCGGGAAGAACTGGAGGTCATTTTTACAAACTGGACACGGCCTATCGTGATGATAGACGATTTTCAGGTGCCTGATTCCGATTACAGCTTCGATGATTACGGGTCCGGGAAGACACTGAATCTGGATTATCTGCAACCGGCAATAGCCGCGCATAATATTGCGGTGTTCTTTCCCGCAGTGAATGCAGTGGAAGAAACAGGCGTCAAACGGGGATGCGTGGTACTGTGCCCGCAGGAAACCGCTATGGATATTGAAAAATCAATTTCCACGCTGCTCAGGTATCCTGCGGATATGGATCATTAGCCAGATACGACGCTATACCGTTGCCGAATCGTCAATGAGTTCAATCCAGTGTTTTACCGGCTGTCCTGCCCCGGTCGCCAGATATAATTGGCAACCGACATTGGCCGTTACGATGACATCCGGCTTATTCTTTTGCAGCGCAGTGAGCTTATTTGCCAGCAATTGTTGCGATATCTCCGGTTGCAAGATCGAATAGCTGCCCGCGGAACCACAACACAGATGAGCATCTTCGACCTCGACAAGATTGAACCCCGCCTTTATCAGGATATCTTCGACAACGCCTTCGAGCTTCAATCCGTGCTGGAGCGTACATGGATTTTGAAATGCGATATGTTTGTTTTGGGGTTTCAGTTTAAGGCGCATTAATCCTTCCGTTCGAATAATTTCACTGATATCCCGCGTCAACTCACTGATGCGTTTGGCCTTTAATGCGTATTTATCATCGTGCTTTAACAACTCGCCATATTCCTTGACCACTACGCCGCAGCCACTGGCGGTGACGACAATGGCTTCAATGCCCTCTCCGACATAGGGCCACCAGGCATCAATATTCCTGCGCATAAAATTTAATGCATCACCCGTTGCGGCAAGGTGATAACTCAATGCGCCGCAACATCCGGCCCCGGCCGCGGATAATAATTCTATGCCCAGTTTATCCAGCACCTGCGCCGCCGCCGAGTTGGTGCGTGGCGTTACCACGCTCTGGGCGCAACCTTCCAGGACGAGCATTCGCCGTTGATGTTTCTGCCGCGGCCTTGTGTGCACGGTTTGCCGGGCGGGCAGTTTTTGCCTGACCGGCGCGGGTAACAATGGACGTATTAGCCGCATGGCACCGATCATGGCCGAAAATCTTTTCGGGAAAGGTACAATACTGCGCAACAATGAACGCTTGATGGATTGCAGTGAAGAACGGCCGACCTCCCGCTCGATCAATTCACGGCCGATGTCCACCAGGCGCCCGTAGCGTACACCGGAAGGACAGGTGGTTTCACATGAGCGGCACGTCAGGCAACGATCCAGATGCAGTTGTGTTTTTTCGGTCGCCGCATTGCCTTCCAGTATTTGTTTGATCAGATAGATCCGGCCACGCGGGCTATCGAGCTCATCGCCGAGCAATTGATAGGTCGGGCACGCAGCCAGGCAAAATCCGCAATGCACACAACTGCGCAGAATTTCGTCCGCCTCGCGTCCGGCACTCGTAGTACGGTATTTATTGCTTATGTTGGTTTGCATAGGCTTGTAATGAAATTACCGATTTATATCCCCTGGTAGAGTCTGCCCGGATTGAAGATACCATGAGGATCCATGGCCGATTTGAGCCGTTGATGAATCCTCTTCAAGCCGGCGGATAACGGCTGGAAGACATGCTCATGCTGCATGCCATGTTGCCGATAAAGCGTTGCATGTCCACCCGCGGCTGATGCGGCCCGTTGGATTACATCCGCCGGCAGACCGGACACCAACCAACGTTGCGCGCCTCCCCATTCATAGCACCAGTCTCCATCAAGCGGCATCGGCGGCGTGTCTGAGGCAAGCGATAATCGCCACAGTGGCTCGCTGCGTTGAAAAAAGGCATGTCCATGTTCCTTGAGCTGTTGCCAGTAATGACCGGCGGCGTCAACTTGATCGCCACCGATGGTCTTTATAGCGGCATCGACGGTGCGCGGAGTTCCCGATAATCGTATGTAAAGTGCCTCACCATCGTAGCAGGTGGCGGACACCGGCAAGGGCCGCTGCGCCCAGTAATGCATATTATCCAGTGCCTGTTGCACCGTGAGTGTCTGCATCAGCGTGCATTCGTATCCCGGCTTTGGTAGAACCTTTAGTGAAATATCCAGCAACACGCCGAGCGTTCCCATCGCGCCGGTCATCAGGCGCGACACATCGTAGCCGGCAACGTTTTTCATCACCTCGCCACCGAATCGTACTCTCCCGGCCTGTCCGTTGATCAACCGCATACCCAGCACAAAATCGCGTGCCGCGCCGGCATAGGGCCGGCGCGGGCCGGAAAGATTACAGGCAATCGCTCCACCAAGCGTGGCGTCTTGTCCGAAATGCGGAGGTTCAAACGCCAGCATTTGATTGTTGTCTGCCAGAGTCTGTTCCAGAAATTTCAAAGGAGTGCCACTGCGGGCCGTGATTACCAGCTCGGTCGGCTCATAATTGATAATGCCGCGATGGGCACTGACATCCAAGGCATTTCCCGCGGCCGGACGGCCGAGGAATTGTTTGGTCTTGCCGCCGTGAATCTGTAACGGTGAATTATCGTTTACGGCATCTATTACTTTTTGTAGTAACTCACTGCTGATATCGCGTGCGTCCATATCAAAAACGTTCCAGTTCAGGAAAAGGCAATTTGCCGCCGTGAATATGCATGGCGCCAAACTCGGCGCAACGATGCAATGTGGGTACCGCCTTACCCGGATTCAATAATCCCTTGGGATCAAAGGCCGCCTTGATGGCATGAAACTGCATCAGTTCCTGCGCTTCAAACTGCACGCACATCTGATTGATCTTTTCCATTCCCACGCCGTGCTCACCGGTGATGGTGCCGCCCATTTCAATGCATAACTCGAGGATCTTCCCCCCAAATTCCTCCGTGCGTTTAAGTTCATCGGATTTATTGGCATCATAAAGAATCAAGGGATGCAGATTGCCGTCGCCGGCATGAAATACATTGGCCACCGGCAGGCGGTAACGTTTCGACATATCCGCAATGGCTTTGAGTACCTCGGGCAGTTTTTTACGCGGTATCGTGCCATCCATGCAATAGTAATCAGGCGCGATCCGGCCTACCGCCGGAAATGCAGCCTTGCGTCCTTTCCATAACATCATGCGTTCATAGTCATCCTTTGCCGTGCGTACTTCGGTTGCGCCACTTGCATTGAGTATTTCACGGACTTTGAAAATGTGCTCTGAGACTTCTTCATTGGTGCCGTCCAGTTCACATAACAGGATTGCTTCGGCAGCGGTGGGGTAACCGGCATGGACAAAATCCTCCGCCGCCTGAATGGCAAGCTTGTCCATCATCTCCAACCCTGCGGGGATAATGCCGGCGGCGATGATGTCGCTGACGGCCTGCCCGGCTTTCACCACATCATCAAACGCTGCGAGCATGACTTGGGCACGTTCCGGCTTGGGTAATAATTTCACCGTGACCTCAACAATGACACCCAACATGCCTTCCGAACCCGCCATCAACGCCAACAGATCATACCCCGGCGCATCCAGGCCGCTGCCACCGATGGTAAGCAGCTCGCCTTCCATGGTGATGATCTTGAGTTGCTGGATATTATGCACGGTCAGGCCATACTTGAGACAATGCACGCCACCCGAGTTTTCGGCCACATTGCCGCCGATGGTACAGGCGATCTGCGAAGAAGGGTCCGGGGCGTAATACAGACCGTCCTTTTCCACGGCTTGTGATATGGCAAGGTTGCGCACACCCGGCTGGACGCGGGCAATGCGCCTTTTGATATCGATCTCGAGTATATTTTTGAATCTGGCCAGACTGAGCAGGATACCTTGCTCATGCGGCAGAGCCCCGCCGGATAAGCCTGTGCCTGCGCCGCGTGCGACTACCGGTATTTCACGTTCATAACATAACTTGAGTATAGCCTGCACCTCTTCAATCGATTCGGGCAGCACCACCAAAAGCGGCAATTGCCGATAGGCGGACAGTCCGTCACATTCGTAGGGATACAGTTCTTCAGTTTCATACAAAATGCTCTGCGCAGGCAGGATCGTACCCAATTGTTGTATGAGCATCCGGCGGCGCATGGCGATAGCCTGTAATTGTTGTTGCACTGAAGCCATAAGATATATTCACGTTTTCCCTGATGAACGATATTACCGTGCAATCATGACAGTGTCTAAAGGAAGCAACAGGTTTCATCCATTCCTTAAGAGAAACTCCGGATAAATAGTAATGGCAACTACTTATTTAACATATACAATACAGGGTTATTTGACAAACCATTAACCCCTGCTGTCCACCGCGGTCTTGAAAATGGTTGAATATTAGGTTCAGATATTGAGGCAGTGCATCATCCTTGCTTAGCTACCGGCATAGTTACCATGCAGGCAATCACGCCGATGTGTTTAAACACATCATTATGTTGCTTATCATTGAAAAACTAAAAGAGAAAGATAAACCTTTTGTCTTTATCGATACGCATAGCGGTGCCGGCTTATATGACCTGACCAGCGAACAGGCCATGAAGCGATCCGAATATGAAACCGGCATAGGCAGGTTATTACAGACCAAAGAACAGTTTCCTGAGCTATGCGATTATTTCGAATTAATCTCCCTGTTAAATCCCGGACATCGTCTTATCCGCTATCCCGGATCACCCCGGATTGCGGCACATCTTTTACATAAACGTGATCGCTTAATACTAATGGAATTTCACAACTCGGAGATCGAACATCTGCGAAAAAATATGCGCGGTGATAATCGTATCTGTATCCATCACCGGGATGGTTTTGAAGGACTGGTTGCGGTCTTGCCACCTGAACCGGCGCGTGGTCTGGTGTTGATCGATCCCGCCTACGAAGTTAAAGAGGATTATAAGCGAGTTGTATCTTGTATGCAGGAGGCCTACCGGCGCTGGTCAACGGGGATTTATACAATCTGGTATCCTATTCTGTCAACGCATCGCGACAAGAGTAGCAGTATGCTGCAACAACTGGGGCAATGTGATTTCAAAAATCTTTTGATTGCCGAATTGTCTGTAGGCGAACAACGACAGGACTTTGGCATGCATGGCTCCGGAATGGCGATTATCAATGCGCCCTGGCAGCTTGACCAACAGCTCGAAAGTATTCTGCGCAAACTTTACAAAGTTCTTGCACAAAACAGCGCCGCCAGTTGGCGTATTGATTGGCAGATCAGTCCCGTGTAATTTAATCCCGAGGAAATATATGCACTCTCTCATCACATCAATTCTATTATTAACATGCAGCAATATTTTCATGACTTTTGCATGGTATGCCCATTTAAAGGAATTAAACAACAAGCCCTGGATTGTTGCCGCATTGATCAGCTGGGGGATTGCACTGTTTGAATACCTTCTGCAAGTGCCCGCCAACAGGATTGGCTATCAGGTAGCGAGTATCGGGCAATTAAAAATTCTGCAGGAGATCATTACATTATGCGTCTTTGTGCCGTTTGCGCTGTATTATTTAAAAGAGCCGTTAAAACTCGACTATCTATGGGCGGCACTATGTATCCTGGGTGCCGTGTTTTTTATGTTCAGGGACAAGATGGCCGGGACGTAATTACATTGAATCCTGCCAGCCAAAACCATTTTGGAATATGAAAAATAGCGTCCGGCGGCTGATACCGGCGCCTTGATTCAAGATGAAGGAAATTGATTTATGCCTAGCCAATATATCCCCAGTTGATTTGCCGTGCTGACAAATTGTTCGAATCCTATCGGTTTGCGTACATAACTATTTACACCGAGATGATAACATTCCGTCATATCCCGTTCTTCGTCCGATGAAGTAAGAACAACCACGGGCAAATATCGTGTACGTTCCTCTATTCTTAATCGCCGCAACACTTCCAGGCCATCAATCTTGGGTAGTTTGAGGTCCAGAAAAACAACC
>Ga0214472_10000304_pt1 | contig 63457 bp, 56 predicted proteins | sample RVTome_6_FD_207662 | JGI IMG/M metagenome (GOLD analysis project Ga0214472, IMG submission 207662) | Soil microbial communities from uranium-contaminated site in the Upper Colorado River Basin, Wyoming, United States - RVT140D175 | ecosystem: Environmental > Terrestrial > Soil > Contaminated >...
AGACGGCCTGACGCTCTCCGGCCAGCCGCAGGCCGAGGTCTTGATCTTCGACCTGGCCTGAGCCCTACGGGCCGGACCCGCGGGCGCAGGCCGCGGCCCGAGCGAGCATCAGCTCGCGCTCCCGCGCGTTGCGGGTGAGGGAGGCCGCGCGCTCGAACTCCCCGCGGGCCTCGTCGAGGCGGCCCAGCTTGAACAGCAGGTCGCCGCGCACGCTGGGGAGCAGGTGGTAGCCCTTCAGCGCGGGCTCGGCGCGCAGGGCCTCGACCCGCTCCAGGCCGGCGGCCGGACCGGAGGCCATGCCCACGGCCACCGCGCGGTTCAGCTCCACGACGGGCGACGGGGCGACGCGGGCGAGGGCCTCGTAGAGGGCGGCGATGCGCGCCCAGTCCGTTTCCGCGGCGGTGCGCGCCCGGGCGTGGCAAGCGGCGATGGCGGCCTGCAGCGCGTAGGGGCCGCGGCCGCCGCCCAGAGCCTCCGACCGCGCGAGCGCGGCCAGGCCCCGGCCGATGAGGATCCCGTCCCAGCGCCCGCGGTCCTGCTCGAGCAGGAGGATCGGCTGGCCCGAAGGGCCCGTCCGCGCGCGGGTACGCGAGGCCTGGATCTCCATCAGCGCGACGAGGCCGTGCACCTCGGGCTCCTGCGGGGCCAGCTCGGCGAGGATGCGGCCCAGGCGCAGGGCGTCCTCGCAGAGGGCCGGCCGCATCCATTCGTCGCCGGCGGTGGCGGCGTAGCCCTCGTTGAAGACGAGGTAGAGGACCTCGAGCACCGACGACAGGCGCGCGGCGCGGTCGGGGCCGCGGGGCACCTCGAAGGGGACCCGCGCGTCGGCCAGCGCGCGCTTGGCCCGGACGATGCGCTGGGCCACGGTCGGCTCCGGGACGAGGAAGGCCCGCGCGATCTCGTCGGTGGTCAGCCCGCCCACGAGCCGCAGCGTGAGCGCCACGCGGCCCTCGGTCGAGAGGACGGGATGGCAGGCCGTGAAGATCAGGCGCAGGAGGTCGTCCCCGATGTCGTCGTCGAGCGCCGCGTCGAGCTCCGCCACCGCCGCCCCCTGGCGGGCCTCGAGGTCACGGCCGAGCTCCTCGTGCTTGCGCTCGGCCCGCTTCCGGCGGCGCAGGCGGTCGATGGCCCGTCGCTTCGCGGCGGTCATCAGCCAGGCGCCGGGGTTGTCGGGGACGCCGGCCGCCGGCCACTGCTCGAGCGCCGTGACCATGGCGTCCTGGGCCAGCTCCTCGGCCACGCCGACGTCGCGCACCATCCGGGCCAGGCCGGCGATGAGCCGGGCCGACTCGATCCGGAAGACCGCCTCGATCGCGCGATGCGTGTGATCGGCAGCCGCCACCGCTGCCGATCAGACCATCATCGCCGCGTCACGGCAAGGTGGAGACGCACCTCCGGACGGGGATGAGCGCGCGCAGGCGCTCCTCGCGCAGGTAGATGCCGAGCCAGATGAGGATCCCCAGGACGACGTGGGTGACGAACATGTCGCCCACCCGCCAGTGCGTGAGGATCGCGCCCCCCAGGTAGCCCGTGAGCACGATCGCGCCCAGGACCGCGGTGGGCGGGACCAGGTAGACGGTGACCACCGTCAGCTCGAGGATCGTGAGCGGGACGAGCGGGATCCGGCCCGCCAGCTCGATGTGCTCCATGCCCTTCGCGAGCTCCCCGCCGCCCACGAGCTTCATGGTCGCGCTGAACACGAACACGAGCGAGACCAGGATCGAGATCACCCAGCCCACCTTCACGGCGCGTCGACTCGCGGCCATGCTGCCTCCTCCAGAAGTTCCGGCCTAGCCTACTTCTTCTTCGCGGCCGTCTGCGCCCGCAGCCGCTCCTCCTGCTCGCGGAGCTCGGGCGTCATGTTGTCGCCGAAGTCCTCGGTCTCGAAGACCTGGCGGAGCTCCACCTCGCCCTCCTGGAAGGGGGCGCGCTTCAGCCACTCGATGGCCTCCTCCCTCGACTTCACCTGCCAGAGCCAGAAGCCGGCGATCAGCTCCTTGGTCTCGGCGAAGGGGCCGTCGGTCACGGTCCGCTTGTGCGGCCCCTCGAACCGCACCCGCGCGCCCTTGGAGCTGGCCTGCAGCCCTTCCCCGGCCAGCATCACCCCCGCCTTGACCAGCTCCTCGTTGAACTTCCCCATGGCGGTGAGGATCTCCCGGTCCGGCAGGACCCCCGCCTCCGAGTCCTTGTTGGCCTTGACGATCACCATGAAGCGCATGTCGTGTCTCCCTCCGTTCGGAGCCGGGTCCCCGGCGCCGCGCCGGGTCCATCAGGCTCTACTGTGGCGACGAACGAGGGCCCGCCCAATCGACACGCCCGCCCATCTTTCTTCGATCGGGCCGCGAGTCGTTGAAGGAGCCGGGCCTACGGCCCGTTCAGGCGTCCACCAGGACCTTGAACCCGCCGTAGGCCATGCGCCTCACGTCGAATGGCATCTTCGCGGGCCCCATCTTCGCGATGCGCGGGTCCTTCATCACCTTGGCGTTCACCCGATCGCGGTGCGCGCGCGACCGGTACACGATCCAGGAGAAGAGGACCGTCTCCCCGGGCTTGACCCGGGCCAGGCGGGGGAAGGGGACGAACCCCTTGACCCTGAGGTCGTCACCCACGCATTCACGGAACTCGAGCGCTCCGTGCTTGCGCCAGATCTTCCCCGCCTTCTGGGCGATCCGCCGGTAGGCCTGAACGTTCTTCTTCGGGACCGGTAAGACGTAACCGTCGACGTACAGGGGCATCCTGACCTCCCTGTTGAACCTCGTCCTCCATTGTCATCCCTTCTGCGAGGCGAGGCACTCGGCTCCCGCGACTCGTACCGCGTCTGCCGCGCCACGGACCGCGGCTGGGTGGTCACGCTCGAGACGCAGCGGGCGGATGTGAAGGAGGCCGGGCCGCTTGACCTGGAACGAGTTAGGGCGGCGGTCCCCACGTGGCCGGCGTTGGCCCCGCCCTTGCTCTCCCCGCAAGCGGGTCAAGGGACCGGTCCCAGGAGGTGCGCGTGTCGAGCGTCCGCTTGATGGCGATCGGGTTCATCTATCTGTGCACGGCCGTGGCATGGTCCACGCTCGGCGCGTCGGTGGTCAGCCGCACGGGGGAGTCCGACGCGCGCCTGTCCAAGGAGGTGGCGCAGCTGTGGGGAGGCCGCCACAACCAGGTCGCGCCCCAGACCGCGGTGCTGAGACCGCGCCGGGTGACCGAGACCGTGCAGGAGACCGACGCCACGGGCCGGCCCGTCCGCCGCGAGGTCACGAAGACCGTCGAGGACCGGATACCGGTGCCGCTGCAGTCCAGCCGCGTGAAGGTCGGCCTGGACCTCGAGCACCGGCAGAAGGGCCTGCTCTGGTACGACACGTACTCCGTCGGCTTTTCCGGCGCGTACCGGGTCCGGAACCCGGACGACCAGCCGCGGACGCTGACCGCGGAGTTCCGCTTCCCGTCGGCGGAAGGGATCTACGACGGCTTCGTGTTCCGTCTTGGCGACCAGGACGCGCCCAGGGGCGCGCTGGCGCAGGCCGTCACCGTGTCCACTTTGCTCCCGCCGCACGGCGAAGCCGACCTCGTCGTCGCCTACCGCTCGCGAGGCCTGGACGATTGGACGTACGCGTTCGCGCCCGAGGGCGTGAGCAACGTCCAGGACTTCGCCCTCGACATGACGACGGATTTCCAGCGGATCGACTTTCCGCCGGGGACGGTGTCGCCCACCACCAAGACCGCGACCGCCGGGGGATGGCGGCTCGGATGGCAGTTCGAGAGCCTGGTCACGGGCCAGAAGGTGGGGCTGGACCTCCCGAACCGCCTCAACCCGGGGCCGGTGGCCGCGCGCATCACCTTCTTCGCACCTGTCTCGCTGCTCTTCTTCCTCACCGTCATGGTGATCCTGGGCGTCCTCTCCGGGCGCAGCCTCCATCCCATGAACTACTTCTTCGTGGCCGCGGCCTTCTTCGCGTTCCACCTGCTGCTGGCCTACCTCGTGGACCACCTCCAGATCCACACCTCGTTCCTCGTCGCCTCCGCGGTCAGCGTCCTCCTCGTCGTCACCTACCTCCGCCGCGCGGCCGGCCTGCGCTCGGCCGTGGTCCGCGAGGCCGCGCTGGCCCAGCTCGTATACCTGGTCCTCTTCAGTTATGCCTTCTTCTTCGAGGGATACACGGGCCTCACCGTCACCATCGGCGCGGTCGTGACCCTTTTCGTGCTCATGCAGATCACGGCGCGGGTCGATTGGGGAGAGGTGTTCGCGCGGCCCGGAGCGACCCCGACTCCGCGCTCCGGTTGAGGGAGATCACGCTGTCGGCCGCGTGACGAGCTTCGCCAGCAGGCGCGGATGCGCCACCAGGCGGTATGCCTGCTCGACGAGCCACGCCACGACGGCCCAGTCCGGCCTCGTGTCCAGGACGACACCCACCCAGCCGCTGCCTCCGACGTAGGGCGGACGGAAATAGCGCTTCGGGTCGGACTCGATCAGCGCCTCCTGGCCGCCCAGGCCCGCGGGCAGCCAGACGGAGAGGTGCGGCGCGCCGTGGTGGTGGTCGTCCAGCATGGCGAAGACCTTCCCCTTGCCCGCGAACCAGGTCGGCTCCCCGTGCGAGGTCTTCTCGTTCGCCTCCGGGAGGGCGAGACAGATGGCACGCAGCCGGGCGACCGGGCCGCTTCGGCGCGGCGAGCCGCGATTGGCCTTACGCTTCAAGGGATGGAGGGGGGGAGGGGACTGATGCGCACCAAGCACGGGTCCATGGCTTGCGTGGCCTTCTTTCTGTTGTTCGCGCCCGCGTGCGGAGACGATACACCGAACGGCCCGTCGGCGGGCGCGGTGGCCACGTTCGACGTGTTGGGCGAGACCTTCCGCGTCTCGCTCACGAGCCCACAGCAGGTTGCCGCGGCGCGGGCCGCCCAGGCCGGCGGCCCCGCGCGCATCCCGAACGGCCGCATCGTGTCCGGCACGCAGGTCAACACCGGATGGAGCTGGCACCTCGAGGACGTCGAGTTCGCGGAGTTCACGATCGAGCTGTGCGACGGGCGTCCCTCCGACGTCGAGCGTGAAGGCGTCGGTTTCGGGGGAGGGCGCTTCTGCCCCTGGAGCGCGACGGTCGTCCGGATGGAGGAGAACTGACGCTCACGGCCGGCATACACGAGCCGACGGCGTGAGCGCCGTTGCCGTGCTGGAGATCGTATCGATGCGCCCGACAGGGGAAGCGCGCCGATGCTGCGGAGGATCGTCTCGTCGGCCGTCGGCTGCGACTTGATGTAACGGAGCTCACTCCCGTCCGCTCGAAGCTGTCCGGCATCGGCGGGCGTCGAATCCTCTCGATCGCGCAATGAAGCCATCGTCGCACCCGCCATCACCGAGACGCGCAGCTTCATCGCGCTGGTGGTCTTCTTCAACGCCTGGATATCGGAGCCCGAGGCGAAGTCATCGAGCAGGCGGAGCGCATATTCCCGAAGCTGCGCCAGCTCGTTGAGACTCATGATCTGTTCGGCCGAACGCGGCAGCCGCCAGACCCGGTGCAGGCGTTCCAGCCGAGCCAGGTACATTTCGGCGACGAAGAGATGGAACCAGCACCTCTGATAGTCCGAAGCGCAGCGCACGGCCTCGTCGTCGGCGACGAGTACATAGCGGCCGTGGGGGACCCGGTGGCGGGCGAACGTCACCGGCGACGTGTCCGAAAGCCGCATGCTGCCGGAGAATCGCCAACCCCCGGTGCGCACCGAGTCGGAACGCAGGTCGGCCGCGCACAGGACCGTGCCATTGCCGCCTGCCAGTCTCGCCTTGAAGAGGACCACGTCCGCAACCGTGGCGAGTGACACGTATTCGAACGTTCCGTCTATCCGGATGCCGTCCGCGTCCTGACGGGCAACCACCGGATGCTGGCCGCCGCGCGTGCGTTCGCCCCCGGCATTGGCCAGGATCAGCGAGCGATTCCTGATCGCTCGCAGGAGCATCGCCCGCTGGAATCTGGCGAGGCTCAGCAGCGGCAAGGGCATGCACTGCAAGACGCACAGCGGGTAGAGGTGCATGGCCACTGCGATGCCCAACGGCAGGCAACCTGCGGCGACACCCCTCACCGTCCTTGCCGCCGACTCGAAGGTGACCGAAGCGCGTCGTCCCGAGACCGGATACATGTCCAGGTGCGAGCGGAGCCGCGTGAAGCCCTCACGATAGGCTTCGCGCGCCTCCGGTTCGTCCCCGGCGCCGTTCATGCGCTCGGCGAACGCCGTCATCAGCGCCGTCACGAGCTGGCCTTCGTCGGTGTGGATTCCTGCTTGCATGGACTACGGCCGCGAAGGCGGAACCCCGGCAGCGTCGGCGAGGGCCAGCCGGAACGCGGCCATCTCCTCGCCGTTGCGAACCAGCAGGACGTCGCGGACCAGCGCCGGGTGGTTCCAGGTCTTGCCCTCGATCGCCTTGAACCGCGCGAGCTCCGTGGCCTGGCCGGGGGTCGCCTTGACCAGCGCCAGCTCGCCCTCCTCCGACAGCACCAGCAGCAGATCCTGATCGGGCAGCAGGACGAGCTGGCCGTGGCCGTAGCGTCCGCCCTTCCACCTGCGCTCGCCGTCCCCGAGGTCGATGGCCGCGAGGATGCTGCCGTCGAAGCCGAAGGCATGGCCCTCGTGGACGACGAAGTCGTTGAAGTAGGGCTTCAACCCGCGCGATGTCCAGCGCTCTTTGACGGTCCAGCCAGAGGGTCCGCGTGCCACCGCGATGCGACGGATGCCGATCCCGCCCATGGCGTCGTTGGTGGCAATGAGGATGTCACCGTCCGGGGCCAGGGCCGGCTGCACGATGCTGCCGACCGGTTCCCCCGACGAATGCTCCCAGAGGAGGGTGCCGTCGGCCGGCGCGACGCTGGTCGTTCGGGATCCTCTCAGCAGCAGGACCTGAGCGACGCCGTCGATCGTCACGAGATGTGGCGAGCTGTAGCCGGTGCCGCCCTCCGGGCCCAACCAGCGCGGCTTGCCGGTGGCGGCGTCGTAGGCGGCGAGCCGGCCGGAGGTGGCGACGATGACGACGTCGCCGACCACTAGCGGTGAGCCCGCGATGCCCCACAGCGGGACCCCCGCGCCGGTGTCGGACACCGCGTTGCGCGACCAGACGACGGAGCCGTCACGCGCGTCGAGCGCGTTCAGGATTCCGGTTCCACCGAGCGTGTAGACGCGGCCGCGGCCGAGCGTCGGCGTTGCGCGTGGACCGGCGCCGGCATTCGACTCCCAGAACCGCGCCGCGTCGCGGTGCCTCCACACCGGCTTGCCGGTGGTGAGGTTGTAGGAGGAGACCAACTCGTCGTTACCGCGCTGCTCCTGGGTATAGAGGCGATTGCCGTCGACGGCGAAGGACGACCAGCCCGGTCCGACCGGCCGGCGCCACAGCGCGACCGGCGGCTTGTGGGACCAGTCGGTCTCGATGCGCACGCCGCGAACGATGCCGTCGCGCGCCGGTCCGCGAAAGCCGGGCCAGTCGGCGTTCCTTTGTTCGCGCGCCGGATCGGCAGGGCTTGCCGCCGTCTCGTCGACGGCTGGAGTTGGAGCCGGCACTCGCTTGTCGGCTGTCTGCGCGGCGGGGGGAGCGGGGGATGGTGCCACGGGCTCGTCGCCGGCCTGGGCCAGGAGCCGTTCCTCCGGGGTCGGGGTCCACCGCCAGTGGAGCTCCGAAACGGCATCGCCGGTCACGCCGCCGGTCCGCACGAGCGTCATCGTTCCGCACGCGAGCAGGATGGCGGCGACCATCGAAACGCGCCGCGCTCCGCTGGAGAGGCGACGGCTGGCCGCCACCGAGGCCACGAGCGCGAGGCTCAAGACAGGGATGGCGAAGATGAACATCATCATCCCCATTCCCGCGTTCGCCACGGACGGGTGGACGATGCGCTTCGTCGCAAACACCGCGCCGACCATCAGGACGATGGCGCCCACGCGCTCGAACCAGGGCGCCCGGCTGAAGAACAGCCACCACACGAGGACTGTCAGCCCGCCGACGACCCCGCCAAGTATCGCCCTGCCACCCTGCTGGGGCATGACGATGGGGACGACCAGGAAGACGAGCCACTGCAGCGCCACGGCGACCACGCCGGGCCACAGCCGGAGCGGTCTCAGAGGTTCGTTGGTCTTGTCGATTGTCATAGCGGCCTTTCACTCCCCACGAGTGGCATGACCGTGCCCTCGGTTTCAGATCGGCTCACGATTGCGGCGCATCCGGGCGGCGGCCGCGAGGAATGCCGCCGCGGCGACGAGCCCGATCCAGAGGCCCGGGCTGCCCAAAAATCCCAGCGGGTCGAGCTGCGAGAGCCGGGTGACGTGGCCCTTGCTCCCGGGCTCCAGGACGAACGCCTCCGTCATGGCGCCCGTCACGCGGTATCTCATCAGCGCACCGAGATGCGTGGTCTGGAAGGCGATCCTCTCGAAGACCCCCAGCGCCAACGGCGGCAACACCGCCCACAGGAAGGGCGCGCGCCGCGCCCAGCTCGAGACCAGCAGCAGCCACGCCCAGAGGGGCGCGTGCCAGGCCACGTGCACGGCCAGGCCGTAGAAGAGCACCGGCGTCATCTGGAGCTGCCGCGCCCAGAGCGGCGCGACGCCCAGGCCGCTCCCCAGCAGGACCACCGTGGTCAGCATCAGCATGGCCAGCTGGGTGGCGAGGCCGAGCGCGAGGGCGAGCACGGGCAGGACCACGAGCGGCACGCTCGCCTTGGACAGCACCGTCGTGAGGTCCGACACCGGCAGCGACTTCCAGAACAGGATGCTGCGATCGCGGCGCTCGCCGTACAGCGCGTCCAGGCAGTAGAAGATCCCCACGATGTAGCCGGTGACGATGATCAGGGTCGCGGCCATGCCGAACGGCATGGACAGGGAGGCGGGAAGCTGCGCGGGGTCGAGGGCCAGCGCGGCCCGCACGCGCCTGGGCAGGGTGAACGTGCTGATCGAGAAGCCGAAGAGGAAGACGGCGGCCGTGACCAGCGGCGCGACGTAGATCGAGCGGTTCTCCCAGAGCTCGCGCCGCACCGACCAGTACATGGGCCGGGTCGCGGCCAGGGCCGCGGGCGCGGTGGGCTCGGCGCTCATCGGGCCGCTCTTTGCGCCTCGACCGCCCGGCTGCCCATCACGGCGACGAACAGGTCGGCCAGGCTGGGCGTGCGCACGTCGCCGAGGTCGGCGAGGCGCTGGCGATCGACGCGATCGAACAGGAGGATGCTGCGGCCGAGCGACTGACGCTCGTGGATCGGCTGCAGCGCCCGCGCCGCGGCGACGCGCTCCGGGCTCACCAGCGCCTCCAGGTAGCGCGACTCGACCTCCTCCATGGTGCTGTCCAGCACGACGCGGCCGCGGTCGATGAACACGACGTCGGTGAGGACGTCCTGGACCTCTTCGACGTGGTGGGTGGTCATGACGATGGTGCGCCGGCGGTCGAAGTAGTCGTTCAGCAGCGAGTCGTAGAACAGCTTGCGGTACAGGATGTCCAGGCCCAGGGTCGGCTCGTCCAGCAGCAGCAGCTTCGCGTCGATGGCCATGACCAGGGCGAGGTGGAGCTGGGTCACCATGCCCTTCGACAGCTCCCTCACCTTGCGGGCGGCCCCGATGGAGGTCTTCGCGAGGAAGCCCGCCGCCTTCGCCCGATCGAATCGCGGATGGACGCCGGCGACGTAGTCGAGCGCCTGCGACACCCGCATCCAGCGGGGCAGCACGGCGACGTCGGCGATGAAGCACGCGTCGCGCATGAGCTGGTCGCGCTCGGTCCAGGGGTCGCGTCCGAGCACCTTCAGCTCGCCCTGGTAGGGGGTGAGGCCGAGGATGGCGTTGATGGCGGTCGTCTTGCCCGCGCCGTTGGGGCCGATCAGCCCGAGGATGCGGCCCTCCTCGACGCGCAGGTCGAGGCCGTCGAGCGCGACGGTCGTCCCGAAGGCCTTGCGCAGGCTGCGCGCCTCTATGCAGGCCATGGCTTCAGCGGTCCTCCTCCGTACCCTCCGGCGCCGCCCCGTGTCGGTGGCCGGTCTCCAGCAGCTCTTCCGCCGTCAGGCCCAGCCGCTGGATGGTCGCGTAGACCCGGGGCCATTGCTCCGCCAGGAACTTCTGGCGCTCGCCCCGCAGCAGCAGGCCGCGAGCGCCCGCGTTGATGAACATGCCGCGGCCTCGCCGGCTCTCGACGAGCTGCTCGTCGACGAGCTGTTGATAGCCCTTGAGGACCGTGAGCGGGTTGACGCGATACTCGGAGGCGACGCTGCGCACGGACGGCAGCGGGTCGCCTTCCTTGAGCACGCCGTCGAGGATCATGTCGACGACCCGGTCGCGAAGCTGGCGGTAGATCGGCTGGCTGTCGTTCCACTCGCGTTCCGTCATCTGTTCGAGAGGCACGAGCGATGACTCGGATCACCACCCCGCGTCCTCGGAGCCCCGCGATGTGCGGCCTCATCCATTAACACGTTAGTGTAGTAGTTAACTATAGCACTATAGCAAACGCAAGCGATTTTTCCGGCGGTCGGCGTAGATCTATAACGGACTGAAGCGTAGCAAGTTATGCGAGGTGGGGGTGTAGCTGCGGAGCTGCGCCGAACCCGGTCAGCGCCGGTCCAGCACGTCCCGGACCTTGCGCAGCAGCTCCTCGGCCGTGAACGGCTTGTTGAGGAAGTGCGTTCCCGCCTCGAGCACGCCGTGCTTCGCGATGGCCTCGCTCGTGTAGCCGGAGATGAAGAGGATCTCCACCTCGGACCGCGCCGACTTGATCCTCTCCGCCGCCTGCCTACCGCTCAACCCCGGCATGATCACGTCGGTGACGATCAGTTGGATCGCGGTGGGATACCCGTCGGCGATCTGGAGCGCCCTGTCCCCGCCGTCCGCGACCAGGACGGTGTACCCGGCGCCCTCGAGAATCTCGCGGAGCAGATCGCGAAGCGACTGGTCGTCCTCGATGAGGAGCACCGTCTCGCTGCCGTGCTCCAGGCGGACGGCGGTCGGCTGGCGGCCGGGAGAGGCTTCCTCGTCCACTCGCGGCAGGTAGATCCTGAACTCGGTGCCGGCGCCGACCTCGCTGTCGCACCAGATGTAGCCCCCGCTCTGCTTGACGATTCCATAGACCGTGGAGAGGCCCAGGCCGGTCCCCTTGCCCACGTCCTTCGTGGTGAAGAACGGCTCGAACAGGTGCGACTGCGTCTCGGCGTCCATCCCCATCCCGCTGTCGCGGACCGTGAGGAGGACGTAGGACCCGATCAGAGTGGGAGGGCGGCGAGCCGCCTCCTCGGGGCCGACGTCGACGTTCCGGGTCTCGATCGTGAGGCGGCCGCCGTCCGGCATGGCGTCCCGCGCGTTGACCGCCAGGTTCATGAGGACCTGCTCGATCTGTCCCGGGTCGGCCTTGACGCTGCCCAGGCCGGGATCCAGGGCGGTGGCCAGGGCGACGTCTTCCCCGATCAGCCGCCGCAGCATCTTCTCCACGTCCGAGACGAGGACGTTGAGGTCCACGATCCTGGGCTGCAGGACCTGTTTCCGGCTGAAGGCGAGCAGCTGCCGGGTCAGGCCCGCCGCGCGCTCGGCCGCCTTGAAGATCTGCTCCACCTTGGCCTTGAGCGGGTCGTCGCCCCGCAGCTTCCGCCGGACGATGTCCGCATAGCCCGCGATGACGCCGAGGAGGTTGTTGAAATCGTGGGCCACGCCCCCGGCCAGCCGCCCCACCGCCTCCATCTTCTGGGCCTGCATGAGCTGCCGCTCGAGGCCCATCTCGTGGGTCACGTCGCGCTTCACGGCCACGTAGTTGGCGAGCCGGCCGGAGGCGTCGCGGACGGGCCCGATGGTGGCGTCTTCCTGGAAGAGCGTGCCGTCCTTGCGCCGGTTCACCAGCCGGCCCTTCCACACGTCGCCGCGGGCCAGGGTGTCCCACATGCGCCGGTAGAAGGCCGAGTCCTGATGACCGCTCTTGAGGATTCGGGGATTCCGTCCGATGGCCTCGGCCCGCGAATAGCCGGAGACGCTCTCGAAGGCCGGGTTCACGTAGATGATGTCGCCCTGGGGGTCGGTGATGATGATGGACTCGGTGGCCTGCTCGACCACCCGGCTCAGCCGCGCGTGCTCCTCCTCCGCCCGCTTGCGCTCGGTGATGTCGACGGCCAGCCCGACGAGTCCCTGGATACGGCCCTCCTCGTCCCGGAGAGGGGATCGCGAGGTGAGCTGAGCGACCGGGCCCCGGGGGCCGGGGAGGGTCTCGACCACCTCCGTCCGGTCGCCCGCCTCGAACGTCGCCAGGTCATCCCGGCGGATGCGGTCGGCGACGTCCGCGGGGAAGAAGTGGTGGGCCGTCTTGCCGACGGCCTGGTCCCTCGCCATGCCGGTGAATCGCTCCCACGCGGTGTTGACCAGGGTGAACCGCTGCTCGCGGTCCTTCACGAACACGACCGCGGGCATGGCGTCGAGGATGGACTGCAGGAACTGCCGCCTGTCGCGGGCCGCGGCGGCGCGCTGCTCGCGGTCGCCGACGTCGCGCGCCAGGACCAGCCGCGCGCTTCGCCCCTGGAAGGCGATGTCCTGCGCCGTGATCTCCACGGTCAACACCGTGCCGTCCTTGCGAAGGTGCCGCCAGAGCGTAGGCTCGAGCGAGCCCGCAGCCGTCGGTGACTTCAAGTGGGCGTCCAGGGCCGGGACGTCCTCCGGCGGCCGGATGTCGGCGATGGTCATGCCGAGGAACTCGTCCCGGCTGAAGCCGTACGTCGCGACCGCCGCCCGGTTGACCTCGAGGAACCGCAGGGTCTCGCTATCGAAGACCCACATGGGGGTCGGGTTGGCTTCGAACAGGAGGCTGTACTCGCCGCGTGGATCCTGAGGAGAGTCCATGGCCGACCCCCTACCGAGCAGACTCCTCGCGCCCGGAGTCTATACCCAACGGGGGAGCTGCGACGGGGTCAGGCGCTCTTGACCTCGCGCAGCATGACGAGCAGCATCCGGGTCGCTTCGGGCGCCGAGAGCGCGTGGGGCACGCCCCCGGGCATGCGCACGACGCTGCCGGGGGCGGCGGGCACGGTCACGCCCCCGATGGTCAGGGCCAGGGACCCTTCCAGCACCAGGACCAGCGCGTCGAAGGGCGAGGTGTGCTCCTCCAGCCCCTGGCCGGCGTCGAACGCGAAGAGCGTGACGTTGCCGCCGGCGGTCCTGGCCAGGACGCGGCTGGCGATGCCCCCCTGCGTCGGGGTGATCAGCTCACGGAGGGAGAGCGCCTCCGCGGGGGGGAGCGTCGAGCTCACGACGCCGCGGCCTCGAGACGCCGCCCGAACCGCCGGCGGAACACGCTGCCCATGGCCTTCAGCTTGAGCGTCTGGAGCGGGAACCGGCGCGGGCTCAGGGCGCGGCACTCGTCGGGGAGCAGCACCAGGCTCACGTGGATGTTGGGCGCGACGCCGATGGGAAGCCCCTTCTCCATGCAGGCCTCGTAGAGCCTCCGGAAGACGGGGACCATGTCCTCGGTCCGGGGCGGCGGCGCGCCCGCCATGTCCGTGCCCACCAGCGGCCGGAAGACGCACACCGTGGGGACCGCCCCCACGGACGTGATCCAGTCGATGGCCCGGATGGTCGATTCCGGGGGCTCGAGCCCGGCGATGACCTCCCCGTTGGCGACCCACGGCTCGTGCCGGGGCCCCTTCCTCCCGAGCTGCGCGCAGTAGCGCACGGCCTCCAGGTAGTAGTCGAGGCCGTACTCCGCGTGCTTGCCCGGGCAGACGTCACGGAAGATGTCGCGGTCGAAGATCTCGAAGCAGAAGGAGACGCGGTTCAGGCCCATCTCGCGGAGCGCGTCGTAGCGCTTCAGGTCGCGGTGGGGCGGCGTCTGGAAGCCCACCAGCAGGCCCAGCTCCTTCTTGATCCGGACGAGGTAGGGCTCGAGGATGCCCAGGTAGGTGTCGCCGTCGTAGTGGCCGGTGTTGAAGTCGACGTAGGTGATCCCGGACTCGTCCCGCGCCCTGCGCACCACCTCCATGACCTCGTTCACCGACTTCTCGTCCGCGTCGTCCACGCCCAGGTTGAGGCCGACGGAGCAGAACTTGCAGTTGACCTTCTGCGGCTTGGCCGTCCAGTACTCGCAGACCTTGGCCTGGTAGATCCCGAGGTAGGTGCCCTGCAACGTGCCGATGCGCGTCATGGGCTTGCCGCTCGCGGTCTTCGCGTCGTACCACCCGGGCCGGGGCGAGAGCCGGACGGGCGCGATCGTCTCCCCCCCGTGGCGGAGAAGGTAACGCCCGTCCACGCGGCGGACCTCGTAGGGGGACCCGGCGGCGAACGGCTCCGTCACCGGCACGTTGGTCCAGAGGCCGCCCGGCAGGATGAGCTCCAGGCCGCTGCCCAGGCCCGCGCGCGTGCGCAGGATCTGGCGGCCGCCGTCCGCCTCGATGAAGCACGAGTCGTGGAGGCGCGCCCCCTTGCAGTACAGGTCGAGCTTGAGGAGCGCCGGGTTCTCGCGCAGGACCGAGATCATTGCTCCCAGCGTAAGGGCGGGCACCGGTCTCCGCGTATGACCCCGGTCATACGGCTCGGCGAGTTGGCGCCCCGGCCTCGGGCTGCCTCGTGGCGCCTGGGGGGAGTGGACTATCATGACGTGCCGTGGCCGTCCTCGACCTCCTGAGCCAGGCGCCGATCTTCAAGAGCCTCCGCCCCGAGGACCGGGCGCGCGTGGCGGAGGTGGCCCACGTCAAGACCTACGCGAAAGGGGACCTGCTCTTCTCCGAGGGTGACCCCGCGGAGTCGTTCTACGTGGTCTGCGCCGGGCGCGCGAAGGTGTTCAAGATGACGCCCGCGGGCAAGGACGTCATCCTGGAGATCTTCGGCGTGGGCCATCCCCTGGGAGCGGTGGCGGTGTACGAGGGCCGCCCGTTCCCCGCCTCCGCCATGGCCCTCGAAGACACGACCTGCGTCCTGATCCCGCGGCAGGCGTTCTTCGCGCTGCTCCAGGAGCACCCGTCGCTGGTCCGGGGCCTGCTCCTCGGACTGACCCGCCGGCTCATGGAGCTGACGAACCGCATCTCCGAGCTGACGGGCGGCCGGGTGGAGCCGCGCGTGGCCCGCCTGTTCCTCAAGATGGCCTCGGAAACGGGGAGGCCGGAGCGCGGGGGGATCTTCGTGGCCACGCCCCTGTCGCGGCAGGAGATCGCGGACCTGACGGGGACCACGATCGAGACCTGCATCCGCATCATGAGCCGCTGGGGCAAGGAGGACCTCGTGCGCACCGAGAAGGAGGGGTTCCTCATCGTCGACCCCAAGGCGCTGGAGGCGGTCTCCCTCGCCTGAGCACCGGCCGCCCGCGTGCGTATGACGGGCGTCATTGTGCCGCCGCACCGCGGCGGCTACGCTGCCCTTCGTGGAGACTGCCGACGCCGTCTGGCTGGCGCGAGTCGCGGCCGGCCATCGCGGGCTGGCCAGGGAGGCCGGCCAGGACCCGCCGACGCCGGACGCCGTGCTGCGGCTCGGGCGCGCGGTGCTCGCCTACGCGCTGATCGAGGAGCGCTGGCTCTTCGGGCTCAGCCGCCTCCTGGACCCGGCGGTGGTGGCCCAGCTCAGCGACGAGCACCAGCGCCTCTCCGACGACCTGGAGCTCCTGGAGTCGCTGTCCGACGGGCCCCAGGAGCACTCGGACCGCGCGGTCCTGGCCGCGTCGCTGCTCGAGCGCCTCCTCGACCACGTGCGCCGCGAGGAGCGCCTCGTCTACGGCCCGCTGTCGCGGATAGAGGCCCTGGCCAGGCCGGCCTGAACGACGCGATCCGCGCACATCCCGCGCGGCTGCGCGAGGGCAGGGCCGCGTTCGCGCAACGCCTGCGCCCATCGGATCGGAGAACCCCCGAAAAGACGTGTGAAAGCGATGGCACTCCCATTGCTCGCTACTTGATGAAGCCCGGCGGGTTTGCCTCGCGCAAACGCCCCGGAATGCGGTCGCTACCGCCTGGGCCCGGGCTTTGAACATCTCGCCTGACGTCGCGTGGGGCGAGCTGGAGGAGGCGGGCATGGGAGAAACAGGTGCGAGCGCCGGCGGAGCGTACCCCCGCGCGCGTGGGCAGGTCGCGCCGGGCTTCGAGGAGGTGCGGGCCGAGTTCGAGCGCAACTTCGCCGAGCGCGGCGAGATCGGCGCCGCCGTCGCCGCGTACTGGCGCGGCGAGAAGGTCGTCGACCTGTGGGGCGGCCGCCGCGCGCCGGATAGCGACGCGCCCTGGAACGAAGACACGCTGGTGGTCGTGAACTCCAGCACCAAGGGCATGGCGGCGATGACGCTGGCCGTGGCCAACGCGCGCGGCTGGCTCGACTACGACGCCCCCGTCGCCCGGTACTGGCCGGAGTTCGCCCAGAACGGCAAGGGAGCCGTCACCGTCCGCCAGCTCCTGGGGCACGAAGCGGGGCTGGTCTGCCTGGACGAGGCCCCGCCGGTCAGCGCGCTCCGGAACCTCGACTCCCTCGCGCGTCTGCTGGCGCGACAGAAACCGGCCTGGCCGCCGGGGACCCGGCACGGCTATCACGCGATGACCATCGGGCTCTACATGCAGGAGCTGATCCGCCACGTCGACCCGGCGCACCGCACGCTCGGGCGGTTCTTCCAGGAGGAGATCGCCGGGCCGCTGCAGATCGAGTTCTACATCGGCCTGCCGCCCGGGGTCCCCGACAGTCGTCTGGCCAAGCTGCAGCTCTTCTCCGCGTCGCGCGCCGTCGCGGCGCTGCGCTCGACTCCTCATGAGCTGGTGGTGCGGTGGCTGTGGCCGTGGTCCCTGATGCGGAAGTCCATGCTCTTCGCGGACCTCGACCCGAACGACCGGCGCAACCTCGAGGTCGAGATCCCGGCCGGCAACGGTGTCGGCACCGCGCGCGCGCTGGCGCGGGCCTACTCGGCCCTGGCCGAAGGCGGCGCGGAGCTCGGCATCACCCCGGCCACGCTCGCGACGCTCACGGCGGCGCCCGACGTCGCGCGCCCCATGGACGAGGTGATGGGCGTGCCCAGCTGGATGTCGCTCGGCTTCCTCAGGCCGGGGCCGGACGTGGCCTTCGGGTCGAGCCAGCGGGCCTTCGGCGCCCCCGGCGCCGGCGGCTCGTTCGGCTTCGCCGATCCCGACGTGCGGCTCGGCTACGCCTACGTGATGAACAAGATGGACTTCTACATGTTCGACGACCCGCGGGAGAAGGCGCTCCGCGACGCCGTCCATCGCGCGATCGCCACGCTCGGGCGGAGCAGGCCGGTCGCGCCCCGGGCGGGGAGGGCGCCGCTCGGTCGCCGGCGCGTCGCGGGGGTGCCGCCCGCTGCTTGACCGGGGCCCGCTTACTTCAGCGAGGCCATGTCCACGACGAAGCGGTACTTCACGTCGCCCTTCGCCAGCCGGTCATAGGCCTCGTTGATCTTCTGGACCGGGATCACCTCGACGTCGGAGGTGATCCCGTGCTCCGCGCAGAAGTCCAGCATCTCCTGCGTCTCCCGGATGCCGCCGATGAGCGAGCCTGCGAGCCGCCGCCGCCTGAAGAGGAGGCTGAACACGCCCACCGGCAGGGGAGCCTCCGGCGCGCCCACCATGGTCAGCGTGCCGTCGCGCTTCAAGAGCTCGAGATAGGCGTTCAGGTCGTGCACGGCCGAGACCGTATCCAGGATGAAGTCGAAGCTGCCCAGGTGCTTCTGCATCTCGGCGGCGTTCCTGGAGACCACCACGTCGTGGGCACCCAGACGCATCGCGTCCTCCGCCTTGCCGGCGGACGTCGTGAACACGACGACCCGGGCGCCGAACGCGCCCGCCAGCTTCACCGCCATGTGCCCCAGCCCGCCGAGGCCCACCACGCCGACTTTCTGGCCTTTGCGGACATTCCAGTGCCGCAGCGGCGAATAGGTGGTGATGCCGGCGCACAGGAGGGGCGCCGCCCCGGCCGGTTCGAGCCGGTCCGAGACCCGCAGCACGAAGGCCTCGTCGACGACGATGCTGTCGGAATAGCCGCCGTAGGTGACGCCGCCGAGATGAATGTCGGTGGAGTTGTAGGTGAAGGTGGCCGGGCCGTCGCAGAACTGCTCCTGCCCTTCCCGGCACGCGGCGCAGGTGCGGCAGGAGTCGACCATGCAGCCCACCGCCGCCAGGTCGCCTTCCTTGAGCTTCCGGACGTCGCGGCCCGCCTTCGTCACCCGGCCCACGATCTCGTGGCCCGGGACGCAGGGATAGACGGTCGGCATGGTGTTCTGCCACTCGTTCCGCACCTGGTGCAGGTCCGAGTGGCAGACCCCGCAGAACAGCACCTCCAGCCGCACGTCCTGAGGCCGCGGTTCGCGGCGCCGTATCCTGGTCGACGCCAGCCCCGAGCTCGCGCTCGATGCCGCATACGCTCTCGCCTCGTACGCCTTCCCCGTGGCTCCCGCCAACGTCGCCTGCGTCGTCTCGCTCATTTCGTGCTCCTTCCGCAACACGCAACGTAGGCCGTCGTCAGCGGGGTGTCAACGCGGCTCACTCCAGTGTCCGCATTCATCGGCCGGCGCGCGCGGCCAGGTGCGGGGGATAACGATCCCCCTGCACCTTGATGTGGGCGAGGGCCTCCCGGATCCGGCGCAGGTCGTCGTCGGTGAGCTCGACGGCGGCCGCGGCGACGTTCTCCTTCAGGCGATGCGCCTTGGTGGTGCCCGGGATGGGCACGATCCACGGCTTCTGCGCCAGCAGCCACGCCAGCGCGATCTGGGCCGGGGTCGCCCGCTTGCCGGCCGCGATCGCCTGGAGGAGATCGACCAGCGCCTGGTTCGCCTTGCGGGCTTCCGGCGAGAAGCGGGGGACGATGTTGCGGAAGTCGTCCTTGGCGAACGAGGTGCTCTCGTCGATCGTGCCGGTCAAGAAGCCCCTGCCGAGCGGGCTGAAGGGCACGAACCCGATGCCCAGCTCCTCGCACGCCGGCAGCACCTCCGCCTCGGGCTCACGCCACCACAGGGAATACTCGCTCTGGAGCGCCGCCACGGGTTGCACCGCGTGCGCGCGGCGGATCGACGGCACGCCGGCCTCCGAGAGGCCGAAGTGTCGGACCTTGCCGTCCCGGATCAGGTCCTTGACCGTGCCGGCCACGTCCTCCATCGGCACGTTCGGGTCGACGCGGTGCTGGTAGAAGAGGTCGATGCGGTCGGTTCTCAGCCGCTCGAGCGATGCGTCGGCGACCTCCCGGATGCGCTCCGGCCGGCTGTCCATGCCCGCTCCGGAATTCCCGTCCTTGAAGCCGAACTTGGTCGCAATCACGGCCTGGTCGCGGATGGGGGCCAACGCCTCGCCCACCAGCTCCTCGTTCGTGAAGGGACCATAGGCTTCGGCGGTATCGAAGAGCGTCACGCCGCTCTCGAACGCTTCCCGGATCAGCGAGATCGCCTTCTGCCTGTCAAGGGCGGGGCCATAGCCAAAGCTCAACCCCATGCAGCCGAAGCCGAGGGCCGACACCTCCAGACGGCCCTTCCCGAGATACCGCTTCTGCATTGCGCTCTCCTTCTGACTACCGGTAAGGCATGTCAGCTCGCCTTCGCCAGCGATGCGCCAGAGATAGCCCGGGCCAGGTCACGATTCGAGGCGCCAAGCGCCAGAAGCGATCGGACCAGGAGGTCGATGGAGACGGATGGATCGCCGCCCTCCATCTTCGCGACGCGCGACTGACTCGAACGGAGCATTCTGTGTCAGCACTGACATATAGGCAACGCCACAGGCGAGTCAGGCGCGGCGGGACGAGTACCTGAGGCGCGGGCCTGGGAAGGGCCTACCGCTCCAGGTGCTCCGGGATGCATAATGAACCCAGACCATGAAGAAGAGGGCTACGGCTCTAGCGACACCGCGCCCCAAGCGCAAGAGGACCGCCTCGGCCAAACCCGCTGACTTACGCCGCCTGATCCGAACCGTGGAGAGAAAGCTACAAGCGGAGATCACCGACCTTCGGGACGAGCTGCGCGCGAGCGAAACGGCTCTCGCCGCGGCAAGGCTCCGAGCACTGAACGAGGGGCGGGCGCGCGAGGGTGTGGAGCGCCTTCGCGCGGACCTGAAGGCCTTCCGAGATCTCGGCATCGTCGACGAGCGTGGCAAGCGCGTGCGCCGGGAGCTTCCTGCTGAGATGCTGGAGGAAGCCTCCGACGTGGTGTGAAGCCCGCTGACTCCGCGACCGCACCGGTCATGGACTTGGTTGCGGGCCCGCAGGGCAGCGGCAAGTCCACGTTCTTCCCGGTCGCCGACAGCGGCCACGATTCCTTCAATATCGATGACCGCCGTCGGGACCTGAACCGCGGTTCGTCCCGTAAGATCCCCGTCGAAGCCCGACGGCGAGCGATCAAGGATTACGTGGAGTTCATCGAGGGGCACATCCGGCGACGGCGCAGCTTCGCTATCGAAGTCACACTCGGCAAGAAGATCACGTTCGAGCAAGCGGAGAGGGCCCGTCAGGCAGGGTTCCGGGTCCACCTTACATACGTGGCTGCCGAGATCGACGACTGCATCGGCCGGGTCGCCAACCGGGTCGAAGCGGGAGGCCACGGCGTATCGGCCAGCATCTTGCGCGAGACCTACGCCGCGAGCATGCGGAACCTCTCCAAGGCGGTCCGCGAGTTCGATGTCGTCCAGGTCTACGACAACGGTCGCGAGGCTCAACTCGAAGACGCCCCGCAAGACATCACGCCGCAGCTCGTGCTGGAGGCACAGCGTGGGGCGATCACATATGTGCATCCCCGGCCTCCGCGTTGGCTGAGGGCGGCGCTTCGTGGCACCACCCACGACCTCGGCTGAAGTAAGCTCGCGGGGGCGAAACGGGGGAAGCGATTGGGGACGAAGAGAAGACGGAACACGCCCGTGCGGAGGCTGTTCGAGGAGATCGCGTCGGGAATCGAGGCGATGCGCGACCACCGCGAGGGGCGTCTTGACCTCCGACGCCACGAGGTCCGGCCTCCAACGCCCTCCGCGGCGGCGGGAGAACGCCGGGCCGGCGCCGCCGCCGTCCGCACCTACCAGCTCAAGGTCACCCTCATGGAGACCGACCCGCCGATCTGGCGCCGAGTGCGCATCCCTGGTGACACCACCCTTGCCCGCCTCGACAGGATCATCCAGACGGCCATGGGATGGACCAACTCCCACCTCCACACATTCACCGCGGGTGGAGTCGTGTATGCGGATCCCAGTCCCGAATGGCAGATACCGGTGCGGAACGAGCGACGCGCCCACCTCCGTCAGATCGTCAGGGAGGAAGGCGAGGCGTTCATCTACGAGTACGACATGGGCGACTCATGGCGACACCAGGTCCTGGTAGAGGAGGTTGGGTTCGAGGCAGGGGATACCGCGAGGCCCTTGTGCCTCGGCGGCGAGCGCGCGTGTCCCCCGGAAGACTGTGGCGGTGTCCACGGCTACTACGAAACGCTCGAGATCCTACGCGACCCCGCCCACGAAGAGCATGCCGACAGGAAGACATGGATCGAGAGCATGACCGGCGGCCCCTTCGACCCCGACGCGTTCGACGTCGAGGCCGTGAACCGGTCGCTCAAGAGATTCCGATGAGAGGGACCCCTCACGCAGGCCGGATCAGAGCTGGCGCGCCTGACATTCGGCGACTGATGCCGAAGATAAGGAACGCCTTCCTGCCCGCCACGACGAGGCCGATCCCGCACCTCGCGGGCGCGGAGGGCCCATGACTGAACACGTGCACCCGGCCGCGAGCACGCCCCAGGCACAAGGGGCGCCGTCCGGCGCCGCGCACCACGCCCACATGGCGGAGGAGTTCAAGAGGCGATTCTGGATCTCGCTGGCGCTGACCCTGCCGATCCTCGTGCTCTCGCCGATGCTCCAGGAGCTCGTGGGACTGCGAGACGCCATCCGCTTTCCGGGCGACCTCTACGCGTTGTTCGGATTCTCGTCCGCGGTCTTCTGGTACGGCGGCTGGCCGTTCCTGAGGGGCTTCATCGGGGACATCCGGGACCGCCGGCCCGGGATGATGACGCTCATCTCCGTGGCCATCGCCACCGCGTACCTTTACAGCAGCGCCGTGGTCCTGGGCCTGCCGGGCAAGCCGTTCTTCTGGGAGCTGGCGACTCTCGTCGACATCATGCTGCTCGGGCACTGGATCGAGATGAAGTCCGTGATGGGGGCGTCGCGGGCCCTGGAGGAGCTGGCCCGGCTCATGCCCTCCGATGCCCACAAGCTGATGCCCGACGGCACGGTGCAGGACGTCCCCCTCGGCGAGCTCTCGGTGGACGACAAGGTCCTGATCAAGCCGGGGGAGAAGGTCCCCGCGGACGGCGTCATCGTGGCCGGCGAGAGCTCGGTGGACGAAGCCCTGCTCACCGGGGAATCAGCCCCCGTCACCAAGAGCACCGGGGGACGCGTCATCGGGGGGTCCATCAACGGGGAAGGCTCGTTGACGATCGAGGTCAAGGGCACCGGCAGGGAATCGTTCCTCTCCCAGGTCATCGACCTCGTCAGGCAGGCGCAGGAGAGCAAGTCGAAGACCCAGGACCTCGCCAATAGCGCGGCCATGTGGCTCACCGTCGTGGCCCTGGGCGGAGGGGTGATCACGTTCCTCGTCTGGCAGGTCCTCGTGGGCCGGGACTTCGCCTTCGCCATCGAGCGCACGGTCACGGTCATGGTCATCGCATGCCCGCACGCCCTCGGCCTCGCCGTGCCGCTCGTGGTCGCCGTCTCGACGGCCCTGGCCGCGGGCAACGGCCTGCTCATCCGCAATCGCGTCGCCTTCGAGGGCGCTCGAAACCTGCGGGCCATCATCTTCGACAAGACAGGCACGCTGACCGAAGGCCGGTTCGGCGTGACCGACACCCTGATCCTCGCGCCGGACATCGACGAAGAGACGGTGCGCACCTACGCCGCCTCCGTGGATGCGAGCTCCGCACATCCCATCGCCAAGGCCATCGCCGCTTCTTCGGAGAAGAAGCTGCCGGTCGAAGGCTTCAAGAGCATCACGGGCAGCGGCGCCGAGGGCCGGATCGAGGGCAAGGACGTCAAGGTCGTGAGCCCCGGCTACCTGCGCGATCAGGGCATCACCCTCACCGACCCGCGCGTGGAACCGCTGCAGGCCCAGGGCAAGACGGTCGTGTTCGTCCTGGTGGACGGGAAGGTGAAGGGGGCGATGGCCCTCGCCGACACGGTCCGACCCGAGGCGAGACAGGCCATCGACGCGCTCAAGGCCCTCGACATCGTGTGCATGATGCTCACCGGCGACAACAAGGCGACGGCGAAATGGGTCTCGGACCAGGTCGGGCTCGACGAGTACTTCGCCCAGGTCCTGCCCCAGGACAAAGCGGCCAAGGTCAAGGAAGTCCAGTCACGGGGCGTGTCTGTAGCCATGACCGGTGATGGCGTGAACGATGCCCCGGCGCTGGCCCAGGCGGACGTGGGCATCGCCATCGGAGCGGGCTCCGACGTGGCGGTGGAGACAGCCGACGTCATCCTGGTGCGGAGCAACCCTCTGGACGTCGTGGCTGTCGTCCGGCTGTCTCGCGCCACGTATCGGAAGATGGTCCAGAACCTCCTCTGGGCCACGGGCTACAACGTCGTCGCCATCCCGCTGGCGGCCGGAGCGCTCTTTGCGTGGGGCGTGCTGCTCACTCCCGCGCTGGGTGCGGTGCTGATGTCCGCCAGCACGGTGGTCGTGGCCATCAATGCGCGGCTGCTGAGACTGCCGAAGGGACGAGGTGGAGCATCCCCCGGATGAGGCCCCCCGCCATGTTGCCGATCTATTGGTACGCCCGATAGGGCTCGAACCCATAACCTTCGGCTCCGGAGGGCGAAACACGCGGAACCTTCTGCGACCGCTCTCGCCTTGCCCTCGATCTCTGTGGCTCAGCCTGAAAGGTGAGCTCGCGATAATCACCTGGCCGCAATCCGGCGATCGCTTCCGCGACCTCGGCCACGTGCGCCTTGATCTTGGGCCAACTGGCGGTCGGTATCACGAGGATCGCCAGGCGTCGCCCGGCGAGATTCTGCTGGTAGCGGAGGCTCTGGTCGGTTGTGACCAGAGCGTCGAATTCGTCTTCGGCCGAGCGCAAAAGCTCGCCGTTCTCGAGCCCCGCCCATCCCCTCTCGTATGCGGTCGCCACGGTGTGACCTTCGAGGAAGCCGCGCAGCGGAGCCGGAACGCCGTGGTCGAAGAGGATCCTCACGCGGAGGGGATCAGGCTTCGACCAGGCTCAGCTCGGCATGCTGGAGGACCGCGTCGACGTGCTCGCGGGTGACGCCGGGGAACCAGGCGAGAAAGTCGTCCACCCGGGCACCCGCTTCAAGGTTCTCAAAGAGTGCCTTGACCGGCACACGCGTGCCCTTGAAGACCCAGGCGCCGCCCACCTTGCCCGGGATCCGTTCGACCACACCGCACCGGGACCAGTCCAGCATGTCGCAAGCCTAGCGCCGAAATACTCGGTGGACAAGGCAGGGTATCGGCCTCGCAGAGCTTCATCAGGAGCTTCACCGGCCCCGGGGTGTCGAATTCGCGCCTAGAGTCGCGCGACCGCGCCGGATCGAGGTGGCGACCACAGTTATTGCGAACCAACGAGCCCAACGCGCAGAAGCAGCGGTACCGAGAAGTTGTCCCCGGTTTGTCCCCGCAGAAGGGCCGGGGAATGGCAGTCCCGCTAAGTTATTGGGTGCTTGGTACGCCCGATAGGGCTCGAACCTATAACCTTCGGCTCCGGAGGCCGACGCTCTATCCAGTTGAGCTACGGGCGCACGAACGGAACGACAGGATAGCACACCGCGCAGGGCCGGGCCACGGCTCTGGTAGGCTGGATTTCGGTGGCCACGAGCGTGCGTGGGGCGGGCGGGACGGCGCGCGATCGGGGACTGTTCCGCTTCGTCCTGGCCCTCCTCTACGTGGTGGGGCTGGGCAGCGTCGCCTACTTCCTGGCCACCGGCGCCGCCTACTACCTCACCCCCATCCAGGAGCGGGCCCGCGATCCGCTCTACTGGACGCTCAAGCCCGGGGGCACGCTCGGGCTGCGGTTCGGGATGGCGGGGCTGCTCATGATGACGGTCATGCACCTGTATTCCGTGCGCAAACGCCTGCGGCCGCTCCGGAAGCTGGGGGCGCTGCGCAAGTGGCTCGACCTGCACATCCTGATGGGGATCCTGGGGCCGCTCTTCGTGGTGCTGCACAGCTCGTTCAAGGTGGGGGGGCTGGTCGCGATCAGCTTCTGGTCCATGGTCGCGGTGGCGTTGTCCGGCGTGTTCGGCCGCTACCTCTACCTGAAGATCCCCCGCGCGCGCTCGGGCGAGGAGCTGACGCTGGCCGACGTGGAGAAGGCCGACGGCGAGATGACGCAGCGGCTGCGCGACGAGTTCGGCGCCGATCCCGCCTTCCTGGAGAAGCTGGACCGCGCGGCGTCCCCGCCGGAGTCGGCGGGCCTGTTGAGGCTGCTCGTCTGGCTGGTCGCCGAGGACCTCGGCCTCCACCGCGGGGCGCTCCTGGCGGTGGCGCGGTCGCTTCCGGGCTTGCCGCCCGACCTGGCGCGCGAGCTCATGGGCGTGGTGCGGCAGAAGGCGGTGCTGCGCCGCCGTATCCTGCTCTGGGGCGCGCTGCACCGCATCTTCCACCATTGGCACGTCGTGCATCGTCCGTTCGCGGTGGTCATGTACCTCTTCGTGCTCGTCCACGTCGCGGTGGCGACCATGACCGGGTACGGTCTGGGCTGGCCGTGAGGCGCGCCCTCCTCGCCTGCGCGCTGCTTCTCGCGTGCGCCGGCGGGGCGTGGGCCCAGATCTCGCCCGGCCCGCTCAGCCGGTTCCACCAGTCGCTCGAGGGCGCGCGCAACTGCCGGTCCTGTCACGGGCCCCGGGGCGTCACGCGCGAGCTGTGCCTCACCTGCCACACCGCCCTGGCCCGCCGGATCGAGGCCGGCAAGGGCCTGCACGCGCGCGAGGAGTACCGGGTCGGCTGCGAGCGCTGCCACGTCGAGCACCAGGGGCGCGCCTTCGAGCTGGTCTTCTGGGGGAAGGAGGGCCGGGCATCGTTCGACCACGCGCAGACCGGCTTCCCGCTGCAAGGGCGCCATGCCGCGCTCGGCTGCGAGTCGTGCCACGGCGCGCGGCGCATCCGGGACCGCGCCGGCCTGGCCGGTGGCGGCGTGAACCTGGCCCGCACGTTCATGGGCCTGGGCGCGGCCTGCTCCTCCTGCCACGCCGACCCGCACAAGGGGCAGTTCGCGCCCCGCGCGTGCACCGACTGCCACGACGTGGAGCGGTGGAAGCCTCCGGCGGGCTTCGATCACGGCAAGACGGCCTTTCCCCTCACCGGCGCCCATGAGCCCGTGGCCTGCGCGTCGTGCCACAAGCCGGGGCCGGACGGGTCCCTACGGTTCAAGGGCACGCCGCACCAGACCTGCGCGTCGTGCCACCGCGACCCGCACGGCGGGCGCCTGGGCGCGTCCTGCGCGTCCTGTCACGGCACGGCGGGCTGGCACCGCATCGACCCCGGCCGCTTCGACCACGGCAAGACGCGCTTCCCGCTGACCGGCCGCCACGAGAAGGTCGCCTGCGCCGGCTGCCACGCGCGGACGCCCGGCGCCGGCATGAAGTTCCAGGGCACGCCCTTCCAGACCTGCGCGAGCTGCCACAAGGACCCCCACGCCGGCCGATTGGGGACGAGCTGTGCGGGCTGCCACACGACAGCCGGCTTCGAGCGCATCCAGCCCGGACAGTTCGACCACGACCGCACCGGATTTCCGCTGCGCGGCGAGCACGTGGAGGTCAAGTGCGACTCGTGCCACCGTCCGGGGCGGCCGCGGCCGCTGAAGCACGCCCGCTGCACGGACTGCCATCAGGACCGGCACGCGGGCCAGCTCGCGGGCCGCGCGGACGGGGGGCGCTGCGAGTCCTGCCACGACGTGACCGGGTTCAAGCCGCCGCGCTTCACGCCCGACGACCACGCGCGCACGCGCCTGCCGCTCACCGGGGCGCACCTGGCCGTGGCATGCGACGCCTGCCACCGCGAGGTGCCCCTCGAGCGGCTGCGTTCCGTGGGCGTCCGGCCGCCCGCGGGGTCCCCCCCGCGCACCGAGCAGCTCCGCTTCGCCTCCAGCGCCTGCTCCGGGTGCCATGACGATCCGCACGGAGGGCGCACGGCGCGATACGGCGCCTGCGAGACCTGCCACGCGGCCACCGCCTGGGCCACGGTCCGGTTCGATCACGCCCGGACCGGCTTCCCCCTGGCGGGCGCGCACGTCCGTGCCCCGTGCCGGGCCTGCCATCCGGGCGAAGGTGGAACGCTGGCGCCCGCCGGGCGTCCAACCAGCTGCAGCGGGTGTCACCGGGATCCCCACGCCGGGCCGTTTGCGCGCCGCTTCGGCCGGGACGGCCGGACCGACTGTGCGGTGTGTCACGAGCCGACCTCATGGGAGAGCATGCGTTTCGACCACGACCGCCGGACCTCGTTCCCGCTGCAAGGGGCGCACCGGTCCGTGCCCTGTGCGCAGTGTCACTTACGCGAGGAAGAGGGACGGCGGATGATTCGGTACAGTGGATTGGGGAGGACCTGCTCCGCCTGTCATGGGGCGGACCGTGGGAAACCGTCCCGCTGAGGGGCTCGATGGGTCTGCGGGACGGACGGCTGATGGCGGTCCTCTTCACGCTCGGGATCCCCGCCGCCCTCGTCGCCCGGGCGACCTCCTCCGCGGGAGTGCCCCAGGACGCGCCCGCGCCCGTCTCCCGCAGCCCGCACGGCGAGATGGCGGGGGACTGCGCCACGTGCCACACGCCCGAGCGCTGGTCGCCGCTGCGCAAGCCTCTGGCCTTCGACCACCGCGGCACCGGGTTCCCGCTCGAGGCGGCGCATAGCCAGGCCTCCTGCCGCGACTGCCACCGGAGCCTGATCTTCTCGCAGGTGGGCACGGCCTGCGCCGACTGCCACCGCGACGCGCACCGCGGCGAGCTGGGCGGGCGGTGCGAGTCGTGCCACGGCCCCGAGTCGTGGACGAACCGCCAGGAGTTCTTCCGGGTGCACAACCGCACGCGCTTCCCGCTCCTGGCCGCGCACGCCCGCCTCGACTGCGAGGCCTGCCACGGCGGACAGCAGCCGCAGCAGTTCGTCGGCACCTCCACGGAGTGCGTCTCGTGCCACCAGGCCGACTACGATGCCGCGAAGGATCCCAACCACCGGCAGCTGCGCCTCTCGCGCGAGTGCACCGGGTGCCACTCCATCGCGTCCAGCTCGTGGGAGGGCGGGGCCTTCGGCAGCTCGTTCCCGCACCCGGAGACGTTCCCGCTCCAGGGCGCGCACGGCGGCCTCGGCTGCGATAGTTGCCATGCCTCCGGCTTCTCGGGCACGTCGCGGCAGTGCGTGACGTGCCACCGCGGCGACTACGACCGCGCCTCGAACCCGAACCACCGCACTGCCGGGTTCCCGGAGGGGTGCCAGGCCTGCCACGGCACGAGCGGCTGGCGTCCCGCCGACTTCGACCACGGCCGGTTCTTCCCGCTCACCAGGGACCACGGGGGAATCCCCTGCGCGACCTGCCATGTCAACCCGGGGAGCTTCCGGGCGTTCCAGTGCTTGACCTGCCACGGCCGGGAGCGGATGGACGACAAGCACGACGACGTCTCCGGCTACCGATACGAAAGCCAGGCCTGCTATTCATGCCATCCACGAGGGGAAGAGTGAGGGTCACCATCGCCGTCGCATTCGCGCTCGCCGCCGGCGCGGCGGGCGCGCAGGAAGGACGGGACGCAACCGCGCGTTCCGGGCCGATCGCGGTGACGTACCGGTCGCAGACCGCGGTCTACGTGTCGGCCGGACGGTCGGCGGGGCTCGCGGTGGGCGACCGGCTGGCCGTCATGTCCGGCAGCGACAAGGCGGCCGAGCTGGAGGTCGTCTTCCTCGCCGAGCATTCCTCTTCCTGTCGTGTCGTCGCCGAGACCCGGCCCGTGAAGCCGGGGGACAAGCTGGTGCGTCTCGGCGCCCCGCGGGCGGCGCGTCCGGCGGATGGGGCCCGCGAGTTCACGGTGACGGAGCCGGCGAGCCCGGCCCCCGTCGTCTACGGGTCCACGGCCGGCCGCCGGGGCCCGCCGCGCCCGGCGTCCACGCGGATCACGGGCGGCGCGTCCGTCGGCGTGGGCGGGTTCCAGGACTCCTCGGGCTCCAACCGCAACATCCAGGAGCAGCAGGCGCGCGCCGACGTGGCCGCGCGAGACATCATGGGCATGCCCCTCGAGGCGCGGCTGCGGGTCAGCGGCCGGCGGATCGAGCGCGATGGGCTCCGGGACGTGTCGCCGCTGAAGGCCGTCGATTCCCGGCAGCGGCTGTACGAGGCGTCGGTGGCGTGGGCCCCGAGCGGTGGCCTGTTCTCCGCCGCCGCCGGCCGCCTGGGCGGCGGCCCCTTCGCGGGCATGGGCTACCTCGACGGCGTGGTGGGCCAGGCGCGGCCCGCGCCCGGCGTGCACGTGGGCGCGTTCTACGGCCGCACCCCCGACGCGCTCGACGTCGGCGTTCCCACGGGCGCCAAGTACGGGGCCTTCGTCCGCTTCACCCGCCAGGGTGGCGGATCGCCCGGGGAGCTGGTGTTCTCCGGCGCGCGCGAGCTCGCCGGGAGCGAGATCAGCCGCGAGTACGTCGGCCAGCAGGCGCAGCTCCGGACCGGCAACGTCTGGCTGTACGAGCGGGTGGAGATCGACCTCAACCGCGGCTGGCGCCTCGAGCGCACGGGCAAGGCCGTGGACGTCTCCGAGGCCCGCGCGCTCCTCACCTGGCGCGCGTCCCCCGCCGCCGACGTGAGCGTCTCCTACGACCGCTCGCGGAACTACTGGAGCGCGCTCAACCGCGGGGTGAGCACCGACCTCTTCGACCGCCGGTTGCGGCAGTCGGTGCGCGCCGACGTCCAGGTGAGCCGCCCCGGGGGCATGGGGGTCTGGGTGGGCGCCTCCGCGCGCGCGGAGGAGGGCACCGAAGAGCTGTCCTACGCCGGCCACGCCGGCTTGCGCTCGCCGCGCCTCGCCTCGCTGAGCCTGTCCGTCGAAGGCAGCTGGTTCAGCTCGCCGTCCACGCGCGGCGCGGTCCTCACCGCCCGCGCCGGCCGTTCGCTGCGCGGCGGGCACCGGCTGGACTTCTCCTACACGGCCAACCGCTACCAGTCGGGGGGCGCCGGCTGGCGGATGAGCCAGTGGCTCCGTGCCTCGGGCTACGCGCAGGGCTTTGGCCGGGCGTTCGGCCGTGTCGACTTCGAGTACGCGCTGCAGGACCCGTTGCCCGGGGTGCGCGGCCTCGTGGAAGTCGGGTACCGGTTCTAGCGGAATGTCCGCCTTGCTGTCGTGGCCGCTGGCCGAGCCCGCGCTCATCTGGGGCGCCTCCGCCGTCGTCGTGGCGGCGATCGTGGTGCCCTACGCGCTGCGCTTCCGCGCCCGCCACCGCCGCGACCAGGAGAGGAAGGCGGAAGCGGCGCAGCTCGGCATCGACCGCCCCGCGGCGCAGTTCCCCTACGTGGACCCCGCCCTGTGTCTGGGGTGCGGCGCCTGCGTGACCGCCTGCCCGGAGGGCGACGTGCTCGGCCTCGTGGGCGGCACGGCCACCGTGATCAACGGCCTGCGCTGCGTGGGGCACGGCCGCTGCGAGGAGGCCTGCCCCGTGGGCGCCATCACCGTGGGCCTCGGCGACCTCCGCTCGCGGGCGGACATGCCGCAGGTGGACGACTGGCACGAGACCGACACGCCCGGCCTCTTCCTGGCCGGGGAGGTCGGCGGCCTGGCCCTGGTGCGCAACGCGATGAGCCAGGGGCGCCGGGTGGTGGACCGCATCGCGGAGCGGCACCAGACGCCCTCCGCCCCCGGGGATCCGGTGGTGGACGTGCTCATCGTCGGAGCGGGTCCGGCAGGGTTGGCCTCCGCGCTCGCCTGCGCGGAGCGTGGGCTGAGCCACCGCCTGCTGGAGCAGGAGCCGGACCTCGGCGGCTCCCTGTTGCACTATCCACGCAAGAAGATGGTGCTCCTGCAGCCGGTCGATCTGCCGCTGCACGGGCGCATCGACCGCGAGGAGTACCAGAAGGAGCACTTCCTGGAGCTGATGGAGGGGCTGGTGGAGCGCCACCGCCTGGACGTGCGCTTCGGGGAGAAGGCGAAGGCCGTGACGCGCCGCGACGACGCCGTCTTCGAGGTGGAGAGCGCCGCGGGGAACGTCCACGAGGGCCGCCACGTGATCCTCGCGCTCGGACGCCGCGGGACGCCCCGCAAGCTGGGCGTCCCGGGCGAGGAGCTGCCCAAGGTCATGTACCGCCTGATCGACGCCGAGTCGTACCGGGACCAGAAGCTGCTGGTGGTGGGCGGGGGCGACAGCGCGGTGGAGGCGGCGGTGGGCCTGGCCCATCAGCCCGGCAACGAGGTCACCCTCTCCTACCGGCGGGACAAGCTGGTGCGGATCAAGAAGAAGAACGAGGAGCGCCTGGAACCGCTCCTGGCCTCGGGCCGGGTCCGGCCGCTGTTCGGCTCGCAGGTGGCCGAGGTCACTCCCGAGCGCGTGCGCCTCAAGGTCGGCTCCGAGGTCAAGGAGCTGGAGAACGACTACGTGTTCGTCTTCGCCGGAGGCGAGCCCCCCTTCGAGTTCCTCAAGCAGTGCGGCGTCCGCTTCGGGGGCGAGGAAGCCAAGGCCAGCTGAGCGGCGGGCGCGTGCCAACGTCCCACGGATTCGGCGCCCACTCCCTTTGCTGGGATGTCATGCATTGCACTGCAATGTAATCGGAGGATGAAATCCGCTTCGCACCCTCGGCCCCCCCTGGGGCTCAGCGAATCAGCAGCGGGGCCCTGGAGACCAGGGCGCGCTTGAGGTCGGCCTGGATGGGCCGCGGGCCGAGCCAGATGCCGAAGACGGCCGCGGCGAAGTCCTTGTCCGGGATCGGCGTGTTGGGTTGGCCGGCGAAGCTCGTCTCCAGGACGCCGCCCGGCGCCCATCGCAGGACGTATTCCTGGCCCTGCCTGGTATCCACGAAATGGGAGGCGAACTCGTCGAGGCGGGCCGGGTTCACCCGCGGCAGCGCCGCGCGGAAGGCGGCCTGCACCTCGGCCCTCGTGACGTCCCGCACGAACTTCAAGTTGACCTGCTTCTCGAAGTCGCCCCAGACCAGGTCCCGATAGAACTCGGGCGTGTCGAACTTGCCCTTGTGGGCGGCGAGCGGCCCCGCGAGCGCCGTGTCGGCGACGTACAGGGCGATGGCGTACACCTTGACCCGGAAGATCGACCGGGTCCGGACGCCCATCCCGAGCAGCGACAGGTCGCCCTGCCGCGTGGGAAAGGCGACTTCCGTGCGCGGCTCGACGACCTCCTCGTCGATCGCGGGCGCTTGCAGAGCGAGCAGCGCCACGAGCCCGACGGCCAGCATGTTCAACCCTGCTCCTCGGTCGTCACGGCGTCACGTAGCCGAGCGCGCGCAGGCGCTCGCGTTGCTCGGGCGTGAGCTGGACGGCGGGGGCTGGCCCGCCCCGGCCGCGAGCGTCGCGCCACCGCTGGATGGCCCGGGCGCGTGCGGCGTCCGCGGCGGCGAGAGACGGCGCTGCGTCCTTGCTCTCGCCGGGATCGGAGGCGAGATCATACCATTCACATCGGAGCAGGCTGCCGTCTGGAATCAGGGAGAGGATCGCCTTCGAGCGGCCCGCCCCACCGCGCAGGAAGACCTTCCGGGTGTGATCGGCCGTGTGGTCCGTCTCGCCGTAGGTCTCGCGCTCGCCCATCGGAGCCAGGAGGCTTCGCCCCTGCTGCGTGGACGAAGCGGGCAGCCCCGCCCACGCCAGTATCGTGGGCATGACGTCGAGCAGGCTCGCCTGGGCGGGCTCCCTCCGAGGAGATACGCCGGGCCCGTTCACGACCAGGGGGACGCGGATGACCTCCTCGTAGAGCGTCTTCTGGTGCTCCCACGAGCCGTGCTCCAGGAACTCCTCGCCGTGGTCCGAGGTGACGATCACCAGCGTGCCGCGGTCCAGGCCCCGGGCCTTCACGTGGTCGAGGACCCGTCCGAGCTCGTCGTCCGTGTAGCGGATCTCGCCGTCGTAGAGCGCCCGCAGGTGGTCGAGGTCCTCGGCGGTCGTGTTCGAGCGGTCGCGCTTCGAGAAGTCCTGCCAGAGGCCGGTGAGCGTCCCGGAGTACGGCGTCTCGAACAGCCGCCGTTGCGCCTCGGGCGGGTCGTAGTGCCAGTGCGGATCGTAGAGGTGCAGGAAAAGGAGGAACGGCCGGTCGCCCACGCGGTCCAGGATGTCGATGGCCCGGTCGGCGACCTCCGCGGCCCTGCGGTCCTGGCGGAAGTCCAGGTTGTCGAACCCGTCGTCGAGGCCGTACACCGCGGAGACGTAGAGGTGGCTGGTCACGGCCTGGGTGGCGAAGCCCGCCTTGCGCAGCAGCGACGGCAGCGTGGGCACGCGGCGGTTGAAGCCGTGGGTCATGTCCGTCCCGCCGTGGGCGCCCGGGTCCACGGAGGTCAGCATCGACAGGTGCGCGGGCAGCGTCCAGGAGGAGGTGCTCACGGCGTCCTCGCAGAGGATGCCGCCGCGGGCCAGCGCGTCCAGCCGAGGCGTGGTGGGCCTGGGGTAGCCGTGGGCGCCGACGTGGTCGCGCCTCAAGGTGTCGATGGAGACGAGGATCACGCCCTTGGCGCGGCCGTAGTCGTCCAGGTCGTGGAGCGTGGGATCGGCGACGCCCAGCAGCAGGTCGGCGGGTAGCGGCAGGTCGCGCCCGTCCCGGTCCGTGAAGCGCAGGTCGAACTCGAGCGTGGCCTCGCGGCCCAGACCCTCGAGCGGCAGGCTCACGTCCTTCCAGCCGTGGGCGGCCCGGGGATTGAGCGTCCGCTCCGCCAGCACGCGCCCGTCCGCTTTGACCGTGAGCCTGTACCAGCCGGGGGCCTCGCCCTGGCCCGCGTAGGACGATCCCACGCCGAAGGTGAGCAGCGGCCGGCGGGGAAGGGGGACTCGGTAGCGCGCCGACCCGAGGAGAGCAGGCCGCGCTTCGCCGCCGGTCGTGATGGAGCCGATACGGGCCGGCTGGCCCCCCAGCGGCGTGTCGCGCAGCAGGGCCCGCGGCCCCTCGAACGCGCTCCGGCCGCAGGCGGCCAGGGCGCAGACGGACCACATAACCGCCAGGCCGAGCCCCCGAAAGGACGCCTGCGGCAAGGTGGCCCTCACCGATAGAGCTCGACGCGCGGAGGTCGGGGATCGTGATCGTGCCGCAAGCGGCGAATGTATTCTGGACGGCCCACAGGGTGGCCCTTCTGAGTAGCATTCCTCATGGCAGTCTCGGGCGATAGTCAGGGGATCGCCCGCGGTCTGGGGCGTCAGTCGAACGCGACGAGCGCTCCGCACTGGGCCGACCGGGCGACTCCGGCGGCACGGTCAGCCCTCGGAGGGTCCGAGGAACCGCTCGCCGTTGAAGTGGATGAGATGGTCGGGCGATTCGGCGACCCAGACTTCGGTCTCCCAAGCAATGTCGCCCAGGTACCTCATGAGGTCACGCCTGGTCAGGAAGGCAGTGACAAACACAAGCCCGGCTGTGGAGGCCTTGAAGAGCTGCTTGAGCTCGTGCTGCCGCTTCGGGTTGACGGGGCCGTGGCTCGTCACCGCCTCGATCAGGACTAGCCAGTTCTTGGCTTCGTGATGGACGACGGCGTCCGGCATCTTGCCATGGACGTCGACCGTAACCCCAAGCGTCCGGAGCGCCGTTTCGTCGAAGTAGGCCCATTTCTCGGCGGTGTCTCCGACATAAATGGGCTTCGCGGCCGGCGTGAACCGAGGGCAGAAGTCCTCAAGGATGTGCTTGACCAGGATGTTCTGACCGCCGGGCGCGAGCGAGATTGTTCGGCCTGATGGCAGCGTCAGCGGGATGCGCTCCATCTTCCGCAGATGAGCGTAACGGCGCTGTAGCGTCTCAACGGAGCTCAGATAGGTCCGGAGGGCTCGAGGCCATTCCGACGTGCCGTATGTCTTGAGCAGCTCCAATGCGCCGGACTCGATCTGATACGCCGCGTGAGGGCTGTTGGTCGGCCTCCTCGGGTCATCGGCATTGAGGACGGCGAACCCTGCCTGCACGAACTGGTGAACGGTGTACCGCCGCACCGTCTCGCGAGTATTGGGGGCGTAGATCTTCCCGTAGTGCTCGGCGAAGAAGCCCATGAGTTCCGTGATGCCACGTGAGGGGCTTCCCGCCTGGGCCCAGGGGGCCTTGGGCTTGAGATCGAGCAGTGCGAGCAACGTCAGAGCGGAGCGGTCGTTCTGTTGCTCCTTCGGCAGGCCCAGGTCCTTGAGGATGGACCGGGCCTCTTGAATCCGTTTCTTGGCCCGGACGGGGTCCGGCGACTTCTTCAGCTTTGGCATGTCCAACAGGCGTTCTTCGAGACGCCGGTCGATCTCGTCCTGATCCGGAAAGACCTCGGAGATGCTGGAGCCGAGCGCCTCCAACTGCGCGCGAGTGGGATACCTGAAGCGTCGGAGGTCGCTCGCATTGACCTGCGTATGACCGCTCCACTCACGGAAGTGGGAGTCTACCAGGGTTGAATTGAGGAAACCCGCCAGTCCCCGGGCCACGTCGAGGTCGAGAGGACGACCATCGGCGTGGTAGTAGTTCAGGTGATTCTCGAATGCGATATCGGAGGCTGGGAGGCGCGACGGGTCGTAGACAGCCGCGACGATTCGCCGTCTCTCCTCTTTCGACGAGAAGCGCTTGACCAGGACGTAGTAGCCGCGCGGTACGACGAGATCCTCGGTCTGTGCGGTGAGCGCCAGGGCATTCGGCTTCTTCGTGCCCTCCTTGGGCCATTCCACGTATCCGCTCGCCAGGTGGCCCGGATAGATGAGAGGCACGCACTTCGGTCCCAGTTTGTCGCGAAGGTGCTTCGCTGCTCGGAAGTCGACGACACGCCCGGTAGAGGCTTCGAGACCAAGGTCATCGAGCGACGCGTGGAACTGCGCCATGCGCTCCTCGATCGCCTCGCTTAACCCGTCGGCGGGAATGTGGATGAAGCACTCGGGATCGCCGGGATTGAGCACCTTGGCGTAATCCACCTCGCGCAAGGTCGGACAAGGGTCTTCCGGGCCCTGGCTCGAGGAAATGGCCACCCGACCCGGCTTCTCTGGCGTCTTGACGGCGTGAACGACGACGTTTTCTTGGAGGACATCGTCTTCGCTGAAGGCGCGGTCACGAGCCTCGAAGCAATGGATACGGCGGAGGGCCATCGCGTCGAGAAAGCTCGTGCGGAAGGGACGGAAATAGGGACCGTTGCAAAAGCTCCGGGGTGTGATGGCGACCAGCTCGCCGCCACGCGTCAAGAGTCCGATAGCGATCGAGAGGAAGGCCGCGTAGAGGTTCGTGGTCTCCGCGCCGAGCGCCTCGAGCAGCCGGCGCGTCTGCGAGTCGCTGTGGATCTTGCGGTAGGGGGGATTGAGGATCGCAGCGTCGAATTCATCCCTCAGCTCGGCGAAGAGCCCGCCGCGGAGCGCAGAGACGCCGGCGCCAATGAAGTCTTCCTGGCGGATCTCGGCCTTGAAGCGGATCCCAGCTTGTTCGCACTGTGCGCGGCACCCGTCCAGCGTGGTACGCAAGTATTCGATCAACGGCGGATCGACCTCGTAGGTCACCACGGAGATCTCCGCCGGCCGCTGCTTTCGGCCGCAGATCTCGGCGACCCAGGCAGCCGTCAGCGATCCAACACCGGCACCCGCGTCGAGGAGGCGCAGCGAACGACCGCGCGCCTCGAACAAGGAGGCCATGAGTCGCGCGACACTGGCCGGCGTCATGAACTGGCCCATCTCCACTTGGCGTTCGGGGTCGAGCCGCCGCGTAGCGTCCACGCGAACGAGGTCCACCTGGTCAACGAAGGCCTGGGGAGACGGCGGACCTGAGTCGCTGAGTCTTGGCTGGGGAAGGATGCTCATCCCGTCGGGCATTGTACGATGGGCCTTTCCCGGGTGGGTCCAAGGCTGAACCAGACGATGACCTACACCTACGACTCTGCGGGCCGGGTCCTGACCACGAGCCGTCCCGGCGGCGGGCTGACGACCCTGACCTACGGCAGCGCCGGCCCGCTCACGATCACGGATGCTCCGCGCGCCAGTTAATGCGTCTCTGATCCCACCGAAAACCACCTGGCAGTTCGGGCCTCCTCGCCAAGAAAGGGACGACGACGTGCGGCAGAAATTCGGGACAGATGGGTGTAAGACGTGGCAGTGGCTGGTCGTCTCGAGGCGGGGTACCGCGAGAAGTTCCGCACGCTGCTGGCCAAGGTGCGGCCGAAGAGGCTGGAGTTCGGGGCCGACCTGCTGGTGAGGCGTGCGCGGGAGATGCGGATCCGGGAAGGCATACCGCTGGGCCGGGCCCTGGCGCGCGTCTACGAGGCCACCCGCGCCCGCGTCGAGCGGCGGCTCGCGGTCACCGCGGCGTGCTCGCTGTCCGGCCGGCCGCTGGGCGAAGATGGCGTGCCGCCGCGGTTCGTGTGCGATGCGAGCCTGGGAGGCCTGGCGCGCTGGCTCCGGGCCGCGGGCTACGAGGCGGAGTGGGTGGAGGATGCCGCGGCGGAGGAGCTCTTGCGAAGGGCTCGGTCCGACGGGGCGACGCTGCTGACAACGGACAGCCGGCTCATGGAGCGGTCGGCGATACGGGACGGCTCGGTCGGGGCGCAGTGGCTGCCGTCGGACCTTCCGCGCACGGCTCAGCTCCGGATGCTGATGCGCGACCTGGGCCTGAAGGTCCGCGATCCGCGCTGCATGTCGTGCGGCGGAGAGCTGCGGGCCGTGCCCAAGGAGGAGGTCGCGGACCGGATCCCTCCGCGCACCGCGCGGTGGAAGGACGAGTACTTCGTCTGCTCCGGCTGCGGCCGGCTGCTCTGGCAGGGAACGCACTGGGAGCGGATCGCGCGCCGGCTTTCCGAGCTGGGTCCGTAAGAAGGCTACGCGCTCGCGGCGGTGGCCGCGGGCCGGGCCTGGAAGCCCGAAGCGGCGATGACCCTACGGCGGCCCGCGTCCTTGGCCGCGTACAGGGCGTCGTCCGCGGCCTTCTTCCAGGAGTCGAGGTCCATCCCCTCCTCCAGCATGGCCACCCCGGCGCTGAAGGTGCACTGGAACGACCCGCCGCCCGGCACCTGGTGCTCGAGGGCCGCGAACTCCTCCAGCAGGCGCGAGATGAGGCGCGCGGTGTCCGCCTCGGGCAGGTCCTCGATGAGGACCGCGAACTCCTCGCCGCCGTAACGGCCGATGGTGTCGGGCGCGCGCAGGCGGCGCCGGAGCAGCGCGGCCAGCGCGCCCAGGACGCGGTCGCCCACCGGATGGCCGTACTTGTCGTTGATGGCCTTGAAGTGGTCGAGGTCGATCATGACCCAGGCGCTGAGCTTGCCGGGGTGCCGCTGCTTCAATGCCAGCGCGGCGCGGGCCCGTTCCAGGAACGCGGTATGGGTGAGCAGCCGCGTGAGGCCGTCGCGGTCGAGCAGGCCCTTCAGGAACCGGGACCGCTCCAGCCGGGCCGCCACCGCCGAGAGGAGCAGCGGCGGGGGCACGGGCTTCAGGAGGTGGTCGTCGCCCCCGACCTTGGCCGTCTCGATGCGCGCCTGGAGCTGGCCGTCGGTGGTCAGGAAGATGACGGGCAGCGCGGCGTGCCGCTCGTCCTGGCGGAGGTAGCGGACGAGGTCGTATCCCGTGATCCCGGGCAGCATGATGTCCATGAGGACGAGGTCGGGCTTGAAGGCCACCAGGTCCGCCTCGAACTTCGTGGGGTCGTCGCAGACCCGCACGTCGTACCCCGCGGACTTCAGCACCGCGCTCACGAAGGCGGACTGGTGCGGGTCGTCCTCCACCGAGAGGACCCGCGCCGACTCCGGCCGGTTCCTCTCCAGCAGGTGCTGCAGCCGCCGCATCAGGGCCTCCCAGTCCACCGGCTTCTCGAAGTAGCCGTCGGCGCCGCAGTGGATGGCCTCGACCTTGTCCAGGAACGGCGACAGCGGGCTCAGGATCAGGATGGGGAGCGACTCCGCCTCGGGCAGGGGAAGGCCGCGGATGTGCTCGACCAGGTCGTACCCGGACCCGTCGGGCAGCCGGATGTCGGTGACCACGCCGTGGGGCAGCGCCTCCTCGAGGGCCCGCACCGCCTCGGCCTTGGTCCGCACCGCGCGCGCCGTCATCCCCTCCACTTCCAGCAGCCGAGTCAGGCTGTGACGGACCTGCTCGTCGTCGTCGACGACGAGGATGCTCTCCGCCCCGCGCGCGACGGGCGACGCCGCCTCCCGTGGGGCCTCGATGCGGACCTCGCGGGCGCTCGCGAACACCTCGCGGAGGCCCTCCACCAGGCCGCGCCACCGCTGGAGGTCGTCCGGGCCCGGCGTCCCACCCTGCCGGATGAGCGCCGCGCACTCGCGCTCCCCGCGCAGCCCCAGGGCGGTCACGTCCGGGAGGCCGTACGAGGTGCCGGCGCCGGCGAAGGCGTGGAGGCGCCGCCTGAGCTCCAGGAACGACGCGCTGTCCGCGGGGTTGGCGGCCAGGGCGTCGAGCAGATGCGTGACCTGCTCGAGGCGGGCCGCGGCCTCGTGCACGAACGAGGCCCGCAGGTGCGTGTACGCGTCCTCCCAGGATTCCATGGTCAATGGTGCGTGGCCAGGACCGAGCGCAGGCGGGCGGGGAGCGTGAGGGGGTCGAAGGGCTTGGCGATCACGCCCGCGGCGCCCAGGGGCTTCAGGTCCTTCGCGTCGTCGGAGGCGGCGCTCAGGAGCACGACCGGGATGTGGGCGGTGGACTGCTCGCCCTGCAGCGCGGCCAGCGTGGCCCGCCCGTCCATGAGCGGCATCATGAGGTCCAGCAGTATGGCGTCGGGACGCAGCTCGCGGGCCAGGCGGACGCCCTCGGAGCCGCTGCTCGCGGTGATGACCTGCATCTCGCCGCGGGTCAGGCTCAGGGTGGCGATCTCCCGGATGTCGCGCTCGTCGTCGATGATCAGTACCTTCAATCGGTTCTCCCGGGGCCATGGCGCGGAGACGGGCCAGAGGTCAAGCATGCAAGAATCGTAGGCGATCGGATCCGGGCCCTTGGAGGGCCGTCAATCGATTGAGGCTGTTAGGGTTATGCGGGTGCGGACGGTCTCGCCGGACTCGTCGAAGCCGACCAGGAACCTTTCCAGGAATTGCCGGTCGGAGAAGGGGACGCCGCCCAGGTCGATCTCCTCGCCGTCCCGGACCATGACCTCGGTGGAGAGCCGCGTCACCTCGGTCGTCAAGGTCCGCCGGTCCACCATGTGGCTGAAGGCGGGCGTCAGCCGCACCCGAAGGGTGTCCTCGCCCACGACCGTGGGCTCCACGATCATCCGCGCGCCGACTTCCTTCCACGCGACGCCCGCCTGCCACAGGCCGTGCCCGTGGCCCCAGACCTGGAACCAGTCCAGGTAGGGGACCTCCTCGCCCACGACGATCTCGCCGCGGCCGCCGCTCATGACCAGCAGCTCCTGGCGGGTCTCGTCGCGGGACCGGCTCCGGGACGCCCTTCCCCGGACGGCGACGCCGCTCTCGGGCGGGAAGCGGCCTCCGCCGATCCTGACCCCGCCCACCCGGCCGGCGCCGGAGGCCTCGACCCCCTGCCGGCGCGCGGTGCGCTCCGACGTGCCCGTCACGACGATCCGCACGTTGCGGGGCAGGTCCTCGGGGCCGAGGGCCTCGGCCGCCGGCACGGCGAGGAGCAGGGCGGCCACGGTGCCGCGGAGCGGGTCCACGCTTCCACTGTGCCTGCGTCGCGTCCGGCGCGCAAGGCCCTTGATCGTGCCGGTGGTCCCGCATAAGGTGGCGGCTTGTTCGGCCTGAGCCGCCGTGAAGCCGCCTTCCTGAAGCGCCTCCAACCTCCCTGGCGGATCCAGGAGTTCCTGGACGCCTGCGACTACGACGTGAAGGGCTCCGGCTGCCGGTCGCCGCGGCGCGTGCTGCGGGAGCGCCGCGTGCAGTGCATGGACGGCGCGCTGTTCGCGGCCGCCGCCCTGCGGGTACAGGGATACCCGCCGCTCAACGTGGACCTCGAGGCCGTGCTGGACGACGACCACGTCCTGGCGGTGTTCCGCCGGCGGGGGCTGTGGGGCGCGGTGGCGCGGTCCAACTACTCCGGCCTACGGTACCGGGAGCCGCTCCACGCCACGATCCGCGGCCTCGTGCTGTCTTACTTCGAGTGGTACCACAACCTGCGGCGGGAGAAGACGCTGCGGCGGTTCTCCCGGCCCGTCGACCTCTCCCGGTTCGACGCGCGGGGCTGGATGACCGCGGAGGACGATCTCTGGGACATCCCGCGCTACCTGGTCGGCGTGAGGCACGAGCGGGTGATGCCGCCCGCGGCGGTCAGGGCACTGGGGACGGTGGACCGGAGGGTGTTCGCGGCGGGCCTGGTCGGGCGCGAGTAGGCGTCAGCGGACCTTCAGGTCCACCCAGAGCGGGAAGTGGTCGGAGACGGTCACGGACATCTCCTTGCCTTCGCCTTCGACGTCCAGGCCCCGCGCGTAGACCGCGTCGAGACGCATGGGGAAGCGGTGCGTCCGGCCGATCCCCTCGAAGGGCGTGGCGAAGCCCCTGGCCTTCATGTAGGCGTCGAGCCCCGCAGCCTGGCTGAATCCCGGAAGGGGAACGGGCACGAGGGGCAGGAGCGACGAGACGGCGTTGATGGTGTTGAAGTCGCCGCCGACGACGGCGGCGGGCTGCTTCACCGCGTCCGCCACCACCGGCTCGAGCTGCCGCAACCGCTCCTCGGGAGTGAGGCGGGTGTCGAGGTGGACGTTGTAGACCCGGACCGCCCGCCCCGGGGCATGCACGGTGGCCGCCATGGCGATCCGGCGCCGGGCGTGGAAGCCGAGGTCGTACTCCTTGAGGCGCAGGACCTGGAGGTCCGTCAGCGGGTAACGGCTGAGAATGGCCAGGCCGTGCGTCCCGTCGCCCTCGACCCGCGCCGGGGCGTAGACGAGGTCCAGCTTCAACGCCTCCGCCAGCTTCGCGGCGCGGTCGTCGCCGGGATGGCTCTCGATCTCCTGCAGCAGCAGGACGTCGGCCCGGCTCAGGCGCGGGTTGGAGCGGATGGCCCGGACCAGGGCCGGGACGTCGGCCCCGAAGTGGACGTTGAAGGTGACGACGCGCAGCGCCGCGCGCGGTGCCGCGGGAGCCAGGCCGTGCAGGGCCACCACGCACGGCAGGGCGTGCGGGTCGACCGCCGGTACGTTGACGCAGAGGGATGCCGCTCGTGCGGGTATGGCGCCGGCCAGTACGAGGGCGGCGAGCCAGGGCAGCGGCCCCGGCCGCCAGGGGTAACCACGCAACGCGACACCTCCGAAGTGCCGCACCGCTGTGGCCGGCAAGAATGGATTGTACAGGATACGGGCCGCCGTGTCGCGGGGTATTGCGCCTCCGGCCCGGGCGGTCTAGACTGGCGCCCTTCGCTCCGCAGCCGGCTGGTGGGTCGCCCACCCTCTCGCCACCCGGCGGCGTGGGGCTTGACCGAGCACCGCGTCTTCGGGGAGCTGTCGCCATGACGGGAAACGGCGGCGAGGACAACCGGCGGGAGCCGCGCGTCTGCCTCGCCTCCGACGTGGAGTGCGAGCTCGAGAGCGGGCTCTTCCGCTGGCGCTTTGCCGACATCAGCGCCGGCGGGATGTTCATCGACGTGTACGACCCGCTGCCCCCGGGGACCCTTTTCCGGCTCCGCTTCCAGCTCGACCCCCCGCCCATCGCGGCCACCGCGCAGGTCCATTACGTCCAGCCCCGGCTCGGGATGGGCGTCGAGTTCGTGGAGCTGGCGGAGGAGGACCGGCGCCGGATCCGGGAGATCGTGGACCGGATGTTCAGCGCCGGACGGCAGAAGGGCGACGCGACGCTCCGGCGCAGCGCGCGGGTGCTGGTGCACATCCCCGTGAAGGTCGGCGCCGCCAACGGCGGCGACGGCGCGCACGTGGACGAGGACGCCGCCATCGTGAAGCTCAGCAAGAACGGGGGCTGCATCGCGACCAGCCGCGCGGTGGGGGTGGGGCAGAAGCTCCGGCTCTTCACGGCGGGCGGCCGCGAGTTCCTGGCCGGCATCGTGTGGGTGGGGGACCAGGCCACCAAGACCGGAGGCCAGGTCGGGATCCAGTGCCGGGGCCTGGCCCAGGCCCTCGGCTTCCAGTTCCCCTAGCCCGCGTCCCCGAGCGAGACGTTCACGAGCACCGGCTCCGGGACCAGGGAGACGCCGAAAGCCGCGCGCACGCCGTCCCGGATCTCGCGGGCGAGGGCGATGACCTCGCGCGCGGTGGCGCCCCCTCGGTTGACCAAGGCCAGCGGGTGGTTGTCGGAGACGCCCGCGTTCCCCTTCCGGTAGCCCCGCGGGAAGCCGGCGCGCTCGATGAGCCAGGCGGCCGAGAGCTTCACGCCGCCGCCCGCTACGTCCCAGCGCGGCATGGCCTGCGCGCCCGGCGCCTTCATGCGCGCGGCCGCGGCCTGTACCGCCGCGCACGTCTCGTCGGAGACCACCGGGTTCACGAAGAAGGAGCCCACGCTCCGGGCGTTGGGATCGCGGGGGTCGAGCACCATCGACTTCCGGCGGCGGACCTCGGTCACGGCCGCGCGGACGTCGCGCAGCGAGGGCGCCGCCACGCCTCGCTCGGCCAGGCGCCGCTGCACGTCCGGGTAACGGATGGCCGGAGCGCCGCCGGGGACGAGGCGATACTCCACGGCCAGGACGACGTAGCGGTTCCGGTCCCCGCCCTTGAACCGGCTGCTGCGGTAGCCGAAGCCGCACTCCTCGTTGGAGAGCGTGACGGGCTTTTTGGCCACGACGTCGAAGGTCTCGACCGCCGTGATCGTCTCGCTCACGTCCTGGCCGTAGGCCCCCACGTTCTGTATGGGCGTGGCCCCCACCCATCCCGGGATCCCGGAGAGACACTCGATGCCGGCCCAGCCGTTGGCGGTGGCGGTGTCCACGAGGGCGTCCCAGCTCACGCCCGCGCCCGCGCGCACGTACACCTCGCCGTCCGAGCGCCGCGTCTCGACGCCTTCCGGCAGGACGTGGAGGACGAGGCCCGGGTAGCCCTCGTCGGCGATCACCACGTTGCTGCCCCCGCCCAGGACGAGGAGGGGCAGCGCCCTCGACTCCGCCCAGGCCGTGCCCGCCTCGACCGCCTCGCGGTCCGTGGCCCTGGCGTAGAAGCGCGCGGGGCCTCCCACGCCGAGCGTGGACAGCGGGGCGAGGGGGACGTTCTCCTGGACGGCGAGCGGCTCTACCAGGATGCGGGGGGGCCCTGGATGGGATCGGCGTGCCGGAGGAAATCCAGGATGGCGTTCCGGGCGGGCGTGTCCAGGTCGGTCAGCTCCACGCCGTAACCCATGGGCAGGCGCCCGTCCTTGGTGCTGGCGCCGTCGTTGATCCAGCGGACGGTGCCGTGCATCTTGAGGGGCGCCTCCGGGAGCAGCAGCTCCAGCTCCAGGTCCTCGCCCGGCGCGGGCGGGTTCGCGGTGGACGCGAACAGGCCTCCGGCGCTCAGGTTGACGACGGGCAGCTGCTCCCGCCCGATGCGGCAGGACACGCCCTGGATGAAGTAGCGGCGCCGGTTCGTGGTCAGCCCCTCGGCCACTGCGGACAAGCACGGAATGGTGGCACGGAACCGGGGAGGTTGCAAAGATATTTCGGCGGGGCCTCGTCTAGTTGGGGGTGGGCTTCGCGAAGCTTTTCACCAAGCCTATCGATCTTGGAACGCGTCATTGGTACAACCCCTGCGCAACCCCAGCCCCCGAGAGACCCATGGGGCGGCCCTCCAGCGGGCGTGTAAGTAACTGAGGTAGCGTGGCGCGCCCGGAGGGAATCGAACCCCCTGCCTCTTGGTTCGAAGCCAAGCGCTCTATCCGAGTGAGCTACGGGCGCGTGCACGGATCTTAGCATGCGCTCTCGTCGAAGGAGCGGCGGCAATCGGTTACGGCTACAATCCCCAGCACACGAAATGAGGACCGCCATGTATTACTTTCTCGTCCTCGCCTTTGGTGTCCTGATGCCGGAGGGCGCTTCCACTTCCGCGGCCGACGCTGTGCAGCCCGTCGCCACCCCACACTTCGTCCGCATCCCGGCCGGTGCGTTCGACATGGGCTGCGTGCCGGGTGACACGGCCTGCACCGACGAGGAGAAGCCGCGCCACAGAGTCTCCATCGGCCGAGATTTCTGGATGATGCGAACCGAAGTGACGGTAGGCGAATACAAGCGGTTCGCAGCGGCCACCGGCAAGGCGCTTCCCGAGGGGATGCAGGAGCCCTACTTCGACGAAGGCTGGAAGAAGGAATCCTACCCGATGGTCGGCGTGACCTGGGACGATGCCGCCGCCTACTGCCGCTCGGTGGGCGGTCGCCTCCCGACGGAGGCGGAGTGGGAATACGCGGCGCGGGGCGGAAACGCGGGATGGAAATACGTGTGGGGGGACGCGCCGATACCCCTGGTCGATGGCCGGAAGCACGCCAACGTCCCGGACGAATCGGGCAAGAAATCCCGGGCGATTAGCCCCGCGGACATCAAAGAGCCGCGGTGGTTCGACGGCTACGATGACGGTTACCCCGACACCTCACCGGTGGGCTCCTTCGCGGGAAATGGCTTCGGCCTCCACGACATGGCCGGCAACGTCTGGGAATGGTGCGCGGACTGGCTGTCGGACGAGTACTATTCCGTCGCGCCAAAAGCAGACCCACGTGGCCCTTCGGAAGGCGACTTCCGGGTCACTCGCGGCGGCGCGTTCATGTTCCTCCCCAGCAGCCTCTCGTCGTACACATCTCAGGTCCACCTGCGTGTCTCCCGACGGGGTCGCCAGTTCCCACACGTAGGCGCGATCATGACGGGCATTCGTTGCGTCCGGGGTTCGCCCGGCCCCTGACCTGCTGGCGCGGGATACCTCGGCAGGTTTCCGTTCAGCGGATCACGACGGTCAGCCGCTCCGCCGTCTCCCGCACCAGCGACTCCTCGATGAAGCCGCGGTCCGACTCCAGGACGCGGTCGAAGGCCATGCTGGCGCGGGTCAGGTCCCGGACGCGCTGCAGGCTGACGACCCGGCAGGCGACGGTGATGCGGCGGTCGTCGAGGCGGAGGATCAGGTCGTAGACGTCGTCCGGTTCCAGACCGGCGGCCGTCTCCACGCAGACCCCGCCCGCCGAGATGTCCACCAGCCGGGCCGACCGCTCCGGCCGCACGCGCGCCGAGGCGCGGCGCTCCTCGCTTCGGCCCGGTGCCTTCGTCCCGGAGCGCCGCTTCATCCCGTTCCTCCCGTGGAAACCGCGCCGTTCCCGTTCGGCGCCCCCAGCAGGCGGTGGAAGTTGGCCACGAGGAAGGGGTCGTGGAACGTCCCCGCGCGCTCGCGCAGGATGCCCAGCGAGACCGGCCGCGTGAAGGGCTTCTTGTACGGCCGCAGCGTGCTCACCGCGTCGAAGGTGTCGGCGATGGACGTGAGCTGGCTGGCCAGGTTCGGGCGCCGGGGCGTCTTGAGCGTCGGGTACGAGGGCCCGCCGTCGAAACGGAGATGGTGCTCGTAGGCGACCAGGATGGACAGCGGGGCCGCGTCCTCGACGCCGCTGAGCTGCCAGGCCCCCAGCTCGGCGTGGGTGGTCATGGTCTGCCACTCGTGGCCTTCCAGGCGGCCCGGCTTGTTCAGGACCTCCAGCGGGATGGCCATCTTGCCCACGTCGTGGAGGAGGCCGGCCACCCCGAGGGCGTGGAGCATCGGCCCCTGGATCCCGAGCGACCGCCCCTGGGCCAGGACCAGGAGGGAGACGTTCACGGAGTGGATGAAGGTGTACTCGTCGTGGCTCTTCAGCGGGGCCAGCGGGAGCGCCTCGCGCGTGGACCGCGCCAGCGACTCCATCAGGCTCCACACCATCTCCTCCATCTTGCGGACGCTGGCGCGGCGCTCCTTCTTGAAGCCGACGAACGCGTCCCGCATCCCGTCGATCTGGCTGGGCGCGAGGGCGTCGGGCTTGCTCTCGGGATCCGTGGCCGCCTCCGGCGACTGCAGCTCCACCCGCCCGACCACGATGTGGTCGGTGGTGGCCGGGGTGCCCGCGCCCGCCATGGCGGAGAGGAAAGGCACGCACTCGTCGGTGGTCAGCCCGCGGGCCAGGGTCAGGCGCTCCACGCCGCGCCGGCGCAGCATCTCCACGAAGCTCTGCTGGTAGAGGTTCCCCTTGCGCATGGGGCGCTGGTCCACGGCCAGGTCGTCCCCCACCAGGAGGAAGGTGACTTCGGTCCGCCGCGTGGCGGCGCACGCCGCGGTGAGCGCGCCGAGCACGGCCTGCGCCGCCTGGGTCACGCGGGGGTGCTCCTCGGGGTAGAGCGCGCGGGTGTGGATGGCGGCCGCCAGTTGCACGATCAGCCGCTCCACCTGGGCGTGCTGCGGGTGGTCAGGCACGCTGTGGGCGCCTCCTGGCCCCGACGGGCACGGACGCCGCCGCGGCCTGCGCCCGCAGCCGCTCGCACACCGCGCGGATCTCGTCGTCACGCGAGCGCAGCCCGCGCCGGACGAGGTCTTCCCGCGCCTCCAGCGGATAGCTCTGGAGCGCGCGATACGCGGCGCGCCGCTCCTCCAGCGACACGACGGGGACGATCCAGTTCTTGAAGAAGCGCTCCAGCCGAGGCAGCGCCTCCGGGTTCGCCAGGTCGCCCAGCGCGCGCAGGGCGCGCAGGCGCAGCGAGCGCCGCTTGCCCAGGAAGTCCCACTGGTCCACGATCCCGAGGAGCGGCTCGACGGCCTCCGCGATCGCGTAGCTGCCGGCCAGGCCTATGGCCGTCTCCGCCAGCTTGGGGTCCGGATCGTGGATGGCGCGGGCCAGCAGCCCCCGCGCGGTCTCCAGGTCCAGCTTCAGCAGGCCCTTGATGGCCTCGAGGCGCACCCGCAGGTCGGGGTGATCCGCGCAGTCCCGCACCGCCTGCACCGAGGCGCGGTCGCCCACGCGGTGGAGGATCAGGACCATGTTCCGGACGACGTACCACCGCTCGTCGGCGAGCAGGCGCATGGCCTCGGGCACGATTGCGGGCCCCAGCGAGACCAGGACCTCCAGCAGCCGGTGGCGCTTGGACTTGTCCGTCTCCTCCGCCAGGGACACGAGGAAGGTGCGGCCGACCGTCGCCCCCAGCGCGTCGATCAGCCGCCGGGCCAGGGCGGCGGCGCCGGGTCCGCGGCGGTACAACGCGTCGAGCATGGCCGACACGGACTCGGCGTCCGTCATCTCGCCCATGGCCTGCGCCACGCGAGCCGCGAACTCCGGCCCGAAGCGGCGATCGCCCGCCAGGGCCTGGAGACGCTCGGCCACGATCGCCGCCGGCTCCAGCCGACCGCTGGTCACGAAGCTCCGGAAGAGGACCTGGGCGCGCCCGAGCAGCGGCTCGAACCCGTTGCGTGGCCCGTGGGTGGCCAGCATCTCGAGGGTGGTCAGGGCGAGGGCCTCGGTCGTGGCCTCGTCGCCGAGGCTCTCCACGCGGTCCCCGGGATCGGCCGCCACATCCTCCCCGGTCCCGGTCCCGGGCGGGAGGCCCAGCGAGGCGTTCTCCAGCAGGGCCTTGTGGTCGTCCGGGTTGTAGCGGTCGATGTCGTCGTGGCGGAAGAACGCGGTCATCTCCGACAGGAGCGCGGCCTGCTGAGCGTCGTCGCCGCCCGCGGGCTCGGGGGGGGCCGCGGAGGCGGACAGCGTCTGGAGGAGGCGGAGGGCGTGGGACGACAGCGGCATCTGGTCCTTGATCCCGCGCAGGGCCCGGAGCACGGCGTCGGGCGCGGAGAGCGAGGCCAGCGCCTTCAGGGCCTCCGCCGCCGATTCCTCGGTGGACAGGGCCTGGAGCGCCGCGGCCAGCAGCGTCTCCTTCATCTCGGGCGGGATGGCGCGCACCAGCTCGGCCACCTGCTTCACGGCCAGGAGCCGCTCCGCCGGCGTGGCGGCGGCGAGGTGGCGGCCCACGGCCCGGGCCACCAGGGCGGCCAGGTCCGCGCGCCCGGCCGCCGCGGTGGAGGCCGAGGCCTCCCGCAGCAGGGCGGCGATGGCGGGCGCGGAGCGGGCGCCGCCCGATTCGATGAGCTTGCGGCTCTCGTCGGAGAGGCCTTCCCCCGCGAGCATGGCCCGCAGGACGTCCTCCCACAGCGTGGGCCGGCCGGCCTTTTCGGGCCCCGCGAGCTCCTCCGTGGCCGTGACCAGCGAGTAGTCCACGCTGTCGACGTGGATGTGGCGGATGCCCGCCGCGGCCAGCTCCTGGGCGAGGGGGGGGCCGTCCTGGCCGGCCGCCTCGGGCCCGAGCAGCCGGAGGAACGACTCCAGCTCCGCGGCCTCGACCCCCGCCTCGATCCGCACCGCGGCCACCGCGCGGCGGTAGAGGGCCTGGGCGAGGTCGCGCGCGTGGATGAAGGACAGCGTCTCGTCCCCGAAGAGAAGCGCGTCGCGCGTGACGCCCAGCGTGAGCCTGCCTCCCGCCGCCACCAGCTCCTCCAGCCGCCGGTGCGCGGCGGCCACGGACCCGGCCACGGCGGGGTGACCGGGAGGGTACGCGGCCAGGTTCTTTCGGGCGATCGCGAAGCTGCGGACGAGTGTCTGCAAATGTCCAGTGATGAAGGGCGCGGCGATTCTAGCGCGGCTCGGCCTCCGCTGCCAGGTGGTAAGATCCGGACCGGAGTGACAGCCAGCACGCCCGCCGCCGGCGGCCGCGTCGCCATCGCCGCCGGCTGCCGAACGCCCTTCGCGAAGGCCGGCTCCGTCTACCGCGATCTGACCGCGGTGGACCTCGCCACGGCCTGCGTCCGCGAGCTGGTGGAGCGGGCGGAGGTGGACGCGGCCTGGGTGGACACCGTGGCCATGGGGCAGGTGATCCCGTCGGTGAAGGCCCCGAACCTGGCCCGCGAGGTCGTGCTGCGCGTGGGCCTTCCCCCCGCCGTGCCCGCCCACACCGTGAACCGCGCCTGCGCCTCGGCCAACGAGGCCATCGCGGAGGTGGCCTCGGAGATCCGCGCCGGCCGCGCGGAGGTGGGGATCGCGGGCGGGGCCGAGAGCCTGTCCGACGTGCCCATCCTCCACAGCCGCCGGATGGCGCGGGCGCTCGTGGAGGCCTCGCGGGCGCGCGGCCTGGGCGGCCGCCTGCGGGCCTTCGCGCGCGTCCGGCCGCGGGACCTCGTCCCCGACACGCCGGCCATCGCCGAGCCCTCCACCGGCCTGACCATGGGACAGTCGGCGGAGAAGATGGCCAAGGAGAACGGCATCACGCGGGAGGAGCAGGACCGGATCGCCCATGCGAGCCACCGCGACGCGGCCGCGGCCACCGACGACGGCCGGCTGGCCGCCGAGATGTGCGCGGTCCTGCTGCCGCCGCGCTACGAGACGGCGGTGACGGCCGACAACCTCGTCCGGCGCGACACGTCGATGGAGGCCCTGGCCGCGCTGCCCACCGTGTTCGACCGGCGCTTCGGGACGGTGACCGCGGGGAACTCCTCTCCCTTGACCGACGGAGCCGCGGCCGTCCTGCTGATGTCCGAGGAGCGCGCGCGCGCCCTGGGGTACGCGCCGCTGGCCTTCATCCGGGAGTGGGCGGTGGCCGCGGTGGACCCGGGCGGCCAGCTCCTCATGGGGCCCGCCCTCGCCATCCCGAAGGCGCTGGAGCGCGCCGGCCTCACGCTCGGCGACATGGACCTCATCGAGATGCACGAGGCCTTCGCCGCCCAGGTGGCCTCGAACATCCAGGCCCTGGAGTCACCGGTGTGGGCGAGGGAGAAGCTCGGCCGGTCCGTGCCGGTGGGGAAGGTGGACCGCTCGCGCCTCAACGTCTGCGGCGGCTCCATCGCGGTCGGCCATCCGTTCGGGGCCACCGGCGCGCGCCTCACCACCACCCTCGCCCGGGAGCTCACGCGCCGGAACGGGAAGTTCGGCCTGCTGTCCGTCTGCGCCCAGGGGGGCATGGGCTTCGCGATGGTGCTGGAGCGTTGAATCGCGGAGCGCGCCGGTGATCCCCGAGACCGTCCCCTACGCGCCCCTGCGGAGTTCCCTTTCCCGGGAGATCGGCCAGGACGGCGTGCTGGTCCTGACCATCGACGTGCCCGGCGAGCGGGTGAACACCCTGGGCAAGACGATGATGGCGGAGTTCGACGCGCTCCTGGCCGAGCTGGAGGCGCCGGGAGCGGTGAAGGGCGTGGTGCTGCGCAGCGGCAAGCCCGACAACTTCATCGCGGGCGCGGACATCAAGGACTTCAACGCCATCCGCAGCGCGATGGAGGGCGAGGCCCTCTCCCGCGGCGGCCAGGCGCTCATCGACCGGCTGGAGGCGGTCCCGGTGCCGGTGGTGGCCGCGATCCACGGCTCCTGCATGGGCGGCGGCCTGGAGATCGCGCTGGCCTGCCGTTATCGCGTGGCTTCCGACGATCCCAGGACCGTCCTCGGCCTGCCCGAGGTGATGCTCGGCCTCATCCCCGGCGCGGGGGGGACCCAGCGCCTGCCCCGTCTCGTGGGGCTGCGCGCCGGCCTCGACATGATCCTCACCGGCCGCGCGCTCAAGGCGGCGCGCGCCCTCAAGGCGGGGGTGGTGGACGACGTGGTCCCCGCGCCGGCGCTCCTCACCGCGGCGCGCCGGGCGGCCCTCGGCCTCGCGGACGGCACGCTCGCCAAGGCCCGCGGCGGCATCTCGGCGGGGGAGTGGCTGCTGCGGCCCGTCATCTTCCGCAAGGCGCGGCAGTCGGTGCTCGAGAAGACGGGCGGGCACTACCCGGCGCCGCTGCGCGCCCTGGACGCCGTCCAGCGGGGCACGGCGACGTCCCTCGCCGAGGGCCTGAAGATCGAGGCCCGGCATTTCGGCGAGCTCTCGGTCTCGGACGTCTCCCGGGCGCTGGTCTCGGTGTTCTTCGCCACCCAGGACATAAAGAAGGATGCGGGGTACCCGGAGGGGACGCAGGCCCGGGAGGTGCGCAAGCTCGGCGTGCTGGGCGCGGGGCTGATGGGCGCGGGGATCGCCACCGCGGCCGCCGATGCCGGCGTGCCCGTCCGCATCAAGGATGCCACGAGCGAGGCCCTGGGCCGGGGGCTGCGGCACGCGCGCGACGTGTACGACGAGCGGCGGAAGCGGAAGAGCCTTTCGAGCCTCGAGGTCCGCAAGCGCATGGACCGGCTCTCGCCCACACTGGACTACAGCGGCTTCCGCCGGGCCGACCTGGTCATCGAGGCGGTGTTCGAGGACATGGACGTGAAGCGGAAGGTGCTGGCGGAGACCGAGGGCGCCACCCAGGAGTCGTGCGTCTTCGCGAGCAACACGTCCTCGCTGCCCATCGGCGACATCGGCCGCGACTCGCGGCGCCCGTCGCGGCTGCTGGGCATGCACTTCTTCTCGCCCGTGGAGAAGATGCCGCTGCTCGAGGTCGTGGTGACGCCCCTGACCGACGCCTGGGCCACCGCCACCGCGGTCGCGTTCGGGCGCCGGCTGGGCAAGCACGTGATCGTGGTCCGGGACGGGCCCGGGTTCTACACGACGCGCGCGCTCTCCCCCTACATGAACGAGGCCACGCGGCTGCTGGAGGAGGGCGCGGCCGTCGAGGACGTGGACCGGGCCATGACCGCCTTCGGGTTCCCGGTCGGGCCCATCACCCTGCTCGACGAGGTCGGCATCGACGTGGGGGCCAAGGTGGCGAAGGTCCTGCACCGCGCGTTCGGCGAGCGCATGGCGCCGGCGGCCTCCACCGCGCAGGTCCTCGAGGACGGGCGCCTGGGCCGGAAGAACAAGAAGGGCTTCTATACCTACGAGGGAAAGAAGCGGGTGGACGAATCGGTGTACGTCGCGCTCGGGTCCGCGACGCGGCGGCCGTTCGAGCCGCGGGAGATCCAGGACCGGCTGGTGTTCGCGTTCGTGAACGAGGCCGTCCTCTGCCTGCAGGAGGGGATCCTCCGCTCGCCGCGCGACGGGGACGTGGGCGCCATCTTCGGGCTCGGGTTCCCCGCGTTCCTCGGGGGGCCGTTCCGGTACCTCGACCGCCTCGGCGCCCGCTTCGCGGCCGAGGTCCTGGAGCGGCTGCGGGCGCGGCACGGCGAGCGGTTCAAGCCCGCCCGGCTTCTCCTGGACATGGCCCGGGACGGCAAGAGCTTCCACGCGTGAGCTACCCCGGTTGAGGCGCAACGGTCCCATCCTGCAGCGCCCGGCGCGGCTGGCGGGGTCCCACGTCCTGCTGGCCCGCTTCGGCCCCTTCCTGGGGAAGCGGTTCACCCGGAACAACCTCGCCCTGCTGGGCATGGCCCACGCCGCCTACGTCGGGCTGCGCCGCTCCGCCGCCGCGATCCGCGGGCGCGGCGCCAACATCTTCACGCAGTGGGTGGGGGACCCCGACGCGCTGGGCAGCGCGGTGGCCCTCAAGGTGATCCTCCAGGAGTTGGGCGCGGAGGAGGTGCGGATCCTGACCGGCGCCCTGGGCCATCCCCAGAACCGCAACCTCGTCCAGAAGTGCGGCATCGTCCTCCACGACCCCAACACGGGCCGGGTCCCGCACGGACTGAACTGCATGGTGGACACGTCGCCGCCGCTGGGGATGTCCAACACCGGCCGCGTGGAGCCGGTCGCCGAGTACTTCTTCGTGGCCGACCACCACGCGGACCCCGAGGACGTCGAGGCCAACTGCCGGGCCAAGGGCGTCCGCCGCGTCAAGCACGCCTACGTCGGCCTGCCCGTGGGCTCCACCTCGTCGTTCATGTCGGTGCTGGGCGCCGCCTTCGGGGTGTGGGAGGCGATGGGCCCGGAAGGCCGCGCGGCCGCCGCGCTCGGGATCTACACGGACACCAGCACGCTGCTGCACGGCGCCACCCCGCTGGACTTCCGGATGTTCGAGAAGCTGACCCGCGACGAGGAGACCGGCGACCTGGTGGACGACCTGCGCGACTATCGCGTGCCGCCGGAATGGTTCGCGTACCACACGGCGGCCTTCCTGCACATGGAGTCCACGGGCGCGGTGCGGGTCGCGCCCATCGGGTACGTCCGCGAGGACTTCCGCGACGTGATCGCGGAGATCGCCAACGAGGTGCTGCGGATCGACGGCACGTCCATCGCCATCGCCGTCGCGGTCACGGAGCGGGGCACCGAGGTCTCGGTGCGGGCCGACAGCCGGCTGCTGGGCCAGGACCGGGAGCGCATCGTCCGCGTCATCGACTACCTGCTGGGGTACGCCTTCCCGGGGGTCTCGGGCTTCAAGCACTCGCGGCGCCCGCCGCACCGCGTGGAGGGCGGGGCCTTCGTCCCCCACAGCGAGGCCCAGCTGCGGATGTGGAAGCTGGGGGAGAGCGGCGGCCGGCCGGGGGCCGACGAGGACCCCGTCCTCGAGCACTGCCGCGCGTGCGCCCGGGCCCTGGTGGCGGCCCTCAACGACCTGAAGTTCGCCCGGCCGGAAGAGATCCAGGGGCTGCTGTAGGGGGCGCTCGGGGTCGCGCACGCGCGCTCCGCGCTGATCTAGTGCTCGAAGAGCGCCTCGTAGCCGAGGAGGTCGAGGAGCGCCATGACCGGGATGACCTTGAAGCAGGCGCGCGACAGCTCCTTGCGGCCCTCGCGCTCCAGCATCTCCTCCAGCCGGTCCATGAGCGGGAGCAGCAGCGTGACGTCGGAGATCGCGTAGCGCACCTGCTCGGGGCGCAGGTCGGGGCTCGACCAGTCCGTGTGGCGCGCGGCCTTGTCCATCTCGATGTCCATCAGCTCCAGCGCGATGTCCTTGAGCCCGTGGCGCTCCGTGTAGGTCCGCACCAGCTTGCTCGCGGTGCGCGTGCAGTAGATGGGCTCCACCACGATGCCGAGGTTGTGGCGCAGGGCGGCCAGGTCGAAGCGCGCGAAGTGGAAGACCTTGAGGACGCGCGGATCCTCCATCAGGCGCTTGAGGCGCGGGGAGCGCTTGTCGGGGGCGGTGGCGGGGTCGAGCATGCTGCGGGTGATCTGCACGAGGGTGGCCCGTCCGGCGCGGTCGCAGAGCTGCACCACGCACAGCCGGTCGCGCATGTGGTGCAGCCCGAGGGTCTCCGTGTCCACGGCCACCGCCTCGCCCGCGAGGTAGGCCTGGAGCTGCTGCTCGGTCAGGTCTCCCCGCACGATCTCGGGCACGACGTCCGGCGGCGGCCGCAGCATCAGGAGGGGATTATAGCCCGCCCCGCGAGCGCGACTCTAGACGAGCCGCGTGGGCTCGTTCGGCTTGGGATCGCCCCTGGGCCTGGTGATAGGATCGCCCTTCGTTCCGAATTCCTCATGAAGATCCCGGGCTGCGCCGTTGCCGCCGTGCTCGTGGGCGTCGCCTGGCTCGCAGGCCCGGGCTCCCTGGCCGCGCCGTCCGCGCGGCCGGCTGACCACGTGGTCGTGGTCATGCTCGACGGCTGCCGGCCCGACACGCTGCGGCGGGCCAACGCCCCCGTCCTCCACGGGCTCGCCGCCGCCGGCACGACTTACCTGCGGGCCCGGACCGTCTATCCCTCCCAGACCCGCGTGGCGTTCGTGTCGCTGCCCACCGGCGCCTATCCCGGGAGCCACGGGATCGTGGGCGGGAACGACGTCAAGGATCCCGACTGGAAGACCGTGGGCATGGGCGACGAGGACCCCATCGCCACCCAGGCGCTGGTCGTGCGTCCGACTGTCTTCGAGGCGGCGGCGGCGGCGGGCCTCACGTCGCTGTACGCGGCCATGAAGGGCTACGAGCTGGTGGGCGGGCGCGGCGCGACCTGGACCATCGACGGCAGGAAGACGCTGGACCCGGAGGCCTACCACACCCGCTACCAGCCCGCCGTCCAGGGCAGCGCGGACCTGGCCGCCGGCTACAAGCACGCGCTGTCGCGCCAGATCCTCGACCAGACGCTCGGCGTCCTGCGCGAGAAGCGGCCCAACTTCGTGATCGTGAACCTGGGGACCGCGGACTACGCCGCGCACTCCTTCGGCCCCGAGAGCCCGCGCTACGTCCAGGCCATCGAGTTCCTGGACGGCCTGGTGGGGGACCTGCTGAAGGCCCTCGACGATCTGGGGATCCGGCAGCGCACGGCGATCGTCGTGAGCGCCGACCACGGCTTCAGCGAGGTGGACCCGAGCCGGCTCGTGGCCCCGGTCGCGGACTCGGGCGGCCATCGCCTCGAGGTCCTGGCCTCCCGCGGCATCGAGCACTTCGTCTCGAATACCGGCGGGGCTTCGATGGGCCTCTACGTCCGTGACAAGCGGCGCGTCCCGGAGGCCGTCGCGACCCTGAGGGCGGAGCCCTGGACCGAAGCGGTCTACTGCGAGGACGCCAGCGCCGCCTGCGACCGTTCGCTGCGGTCCCTGCGGGCCTATTATCCCGGCCGCTCCCCGGACGCGATGGTGGACCTGGATGACGACGCGTCGCTGAACTACCCGCAGCCGGGGCAGCACGGCAGCCTCCGCCACGACGACATGGCCATCCCCCTCATCCTCTCCGGCGCCGGGATCGCCGCGGGGAAGGTCGCGGGCGAGGCGCGCCTCGTCGACGTCGCTCCGACCGTGATGCGGCTCCTGGGGCTGCCGCCCGAGGGGTTGCGCCCCGACGGCCGTGTACTCCAGGAGGCGCTGTCGCCCTAGGGTCCCGTCCGGTCCCGCGCGGACCGTACAATCCGCCGATGGCGTCGACCGAGGCCCGGGGACGTGCGCTGCTCGTGCTGGGGTCGCTGCTCTTCTCCTTCCTCGCCGCGGAGGCCGCCTTCAGCGTGATCCCGCTGCCGATCGGCAACGTCCTCAACGTCTACAACCGGCGCATGACCGCAGGCCTGGACTGCTATCCGTCCGACCCGCACGGCGACTTCGACCTCGACCTGCGCGACGCCCCCACCCGGGCGCGCTTCGAGTCGCTGGGCGTCCGCCGCGTCGAGGACTGCGCGCAGTACGCCCCGCACGCGGTGGAGCTGCGCTACAACTCCCTCCAGCTCCGCGACCGCGAGCCGGCCTCGCGCCGGGCGGGAGTGCGCCGCCTGGTGGTCCTGGGCGACTCCTTCACCGAGGGCCAGGGCGTCAAGGAGGAAGACACGTACCCGCGGGTCCTGGAAGCCGCGCTCAACGCTTCCGGCGGGGGATGGGAGGTCCTGAACTTCGGCCGCCGGGGGGCCGACTTTCCCGCCCTCGAGAACACCTTCGAGGAAGCGCTCGCCCACGACCCCGACGTGGTCGTCTACGGCATGCTGCTCAACGACTGCGAGACCTCGGCGGCGTTCCGCGCCCGGCACCCGTTCGTGACGAGCCGCCTGGACGGCCCGCGGCAGAAGCTGGTCCTGATGTCGGGGCCGCCGCCGTTCGGGGCCAGGACCGCGCTGTTCGTCCGCCGCCGGCTGCACCAGTACCGCCTCGACCGCGCGATGCGGGCCTGGTACGCCGAGCTCCACGGCGAGGCCAACCGCGAGGGCTGGCTGCGCACCATGGCCGCGATCGAGGGGATGCACCGCACCATGGCCCTGCGCGGCGGCCATCTGCGGGTGGCGACCTGGCCGGTGCTCGCCCACCTCGACCGCGAGTACCCGTTCCGGGCCGCGCACGAGACGATCGGAAGGTTCTGCCACGCCTCGGGCATCGCCTGGCTGGACCTCCTCCCGGCCCTGCAGGGCCGCGCGGCCGAGGACCTCTGGGTCCACCCGCACGACCCGCACCCCAACGCGCTGGCCCACCGCCTGGTGGCCGAAGCGCTGGTCCCGGTCGTGAGACCGCTTACGGACTGAAGCCATACGGCAGCGGTTTCCGGTCCAACGTCCGAAGTGTGGTAATTTTTCATATTCCGCCTTATTGATAGCCGTACCGTTGACAAATAACGTCTTGAGCAGGGCCGTTCCTTGACGGATGGCGGCATTTTCTGTACCCTGGCGTCAACAACCTGAAGCCACCCCCTCCCTCCACGAAAGGCCCTGGCTCTATGGGCGCCGGCCGTCGCCTGGAGGAGAAGTTCCGCGGCCTGCTCGAGGCCTCCCCGGACGCGATGGTCGTCGCCAACCGGGACGGGCGCATCGTCCTGGTCAACAAGCGGGCGCAGCGGCTCTTCGGTTACCGCCCCGAGGAGCTGATCGGCCAGCCCATCGAGCTGCTCGCCCCCGAGCGGTTCCGCCGGCGGCACGCCGCCCAGAGGGCCGACTACTCGACCGCTCCGCGCGTGCGGGAGATGGGGTCCGGGCTCGAGCTGTACGGCCGGAGGAAGGACGGGAGCGAGTTCCCCGTCGACATCAGCCTGGGCCCCGTCCAGACCGACCAGGGCGTGCTGATCGCCAGCGCCATCCGCGACATGACCCGGCAGAGGGAGGAGGCCGCCCGTGTCAAGGAGCGCGCCGACCGCATCATGCGCGGCGTCTCCGACGTCCTCGCACAGCCCCGGGACGCGGCCCACATCGTGGGGGACGTCCTCGTCCACTGCCTCGAGGCGGCGGGGCTGTCCACCGGCCTGCTCTACCTGATCGAGCCGGACGGCCGCCAGCGGCTCCAGGCGCAGTTCGGGTTGTCCGCGGCGGCCAGGGCCGAGGCCGACGCCGGCTTCGGCCACCCCGACCTCCTGCGCCGCATCGTGGAGGGGCGTCAGCCGGTGGCCCTGGCCGCGGAGGCCCCCGGCGCCGACGCCGACCGCGCCGACTTCGTGCGCCGGCTCGGGCAGCGCTCGGCCCTGGTGGTGCCGTTCGTGGTCCTGGGCGAGACCTTCGGGGCGCTGGTCCTGGCTTCCGACGACCAGGACCTGTCGGAGAGCGCCTGGGTCGCCTTCGGCCAGAGCATCGGCCTGCAGTTCGCCCAGACGGTCGCCCTGGGCCGCTCCCTCGAGCGGCTCGCGCAGTCCGAGGAGCGGCACCGGGCCCTGATGGAGCAGGCGAACGAGGCCATCCTGCTCCTCGACCTCCAGCACCGGATCCTGGACGCGAACCGCGCCGCGGAGCGGCTCCTGGGCCGGCCGCGCGCCGAGATCGTGGGCCGTGAGTACGACGAGTTCGTGGTCCCGGAGGAGCGGGGAGACTCCGCCCGCATCCGGGAGAGGTTCGAGAGCGAAGGCTCCGTGCGCGTGGAGACGCGCCACTTCCTCCGCCCCGACGGGAGCCGCGTCCCGGCGGAGGTCTCCGCTGCCCAGGTGCGTGTCGACAAGGAATCGGAGGAGGCGGTGGTCCTCGTCGTGCTGCGGGACGTCGCCGAACGGGAGCAGGCGGAGACGGCGCTTCGGGCGGTGCAGGAGCAGCTCGCCCACGTGGTCTCCTCCAGCCCGGCCGTGCTCTATACCCTCCGGTGGCCCGAGTCGGCCGCTCCCGCGCTCACCGAGCTCCGCCTGACCTGGATCAGCCCCAACGTGGAGCGCATCCTCGGTTACACGGTCGAGGAGGCCCTGGCGCCGGGCTGGTGGGACCGCGGGTTCCATCCCGACGACGCCGGCTCGCTCTTCGCCGACATGGACTCCATCTTCGCGACCCGGCTCGTGGAGCACGAGCACCGTTTCCGGGACAAGGCCGGCGTCTACCGCTGGATGCGCGGGGAGCTGCGCCTCGTCCGGGACGAGGCGGGGCGGCCCGTCGAGATCGTCGGCTCCTGGGCGGACGTCTCGGCGCGGAAGCAGGCGGAGCTGGACCTTCAGGAGAGCGAGGAGGAGTACCGGCTGCTGTTCGAGAGCAACCCCCATCCCATGTGGGTCTACGACGAGGACACCTACGCCTTCCTTGCGGTGAACGACGCCGCCCTGCGCCATTACGGCTACTCGCGGGAGGAATGGCTGGCCATGACCGTCCTCGACATCCGGCCGCCCGAGGACGTCGCGGCCTTCACGAGCGCGGTCGAGGCGCGGAAAGCGGGGTCCGCCGGCGAGGCGGCCCCGACGTTCAGGCACCGGAAGAAGGACGGCACGATCATCGAGGTGGAGATCGCATCCAACGCCATCGTCTTCGAGGGCCGGACGGCGCGGCTGATCCTGGCCACCGACATCACCGCGAAGCGGCACCTGGAAGCCCAGCTCGTCCAGTCGCAGAAGATGGAATCGATAGGGCGGCTGGCGGGAGGCGTGGCCCACGACTTCAACAACCTGCTCGGGGTCATCGGCGGCTATGCCGAGCTCCTCCGCAAGCACCTGACGGGCGACCCGCGCCTCCACAAGTACGCCGAGGACATCTCCAAGGCGGCGGAGCGGGCGGCGGGGCTCACGCGCCAGCTCCTGGCCTTCAGCCGCAGGCAGGTGCTCCAGCCGAAGATCCTCGACCTGAACTCCGTGGTGGGCGAGATGGAGAAGATGCTGCAGCGGCTGATCGGCGAGGACGTCCACCTCCTGACCCTCTTCGACGACCGGCTGGGCACGGTCAGGGCCGATCCCGGGCAGATCGAGCAGGTCCTGATGAACCTCGCGGTGAACGCCCGCGATGCGATGCCCGGGGGAGGGCGCCTCACCATCGAGACCCACAACGCGGATCTGGACCAGGGCTACGCCCGCCAGCATGCGGAGGTCCCGCCGGGCCGCTACGTCATGCTGGCCGTGAGCGACACCGGCCAGGGCATGCCCCCGGAGGTCAGGGCCCGCGCCTTCGAGCCGTTCTTCACGACCAAGGAGGCGGGCAAGGGCACCGGATTGGGCCTGGCGACCGTTCACGGGATCGTGAAGCAGAGCGGCGGCCATGTCTTCGTTTACAGCGAGAAAGGGCACGGCACGACCTTCAAGGTCTACTTCCCGCGCGTCGACGCGGCGCAGGCGCCGGCGGAAACGGCGCCGGTCGAGCCCGCGCCGCCGCGAGGCTCGGAGACGATCTTGCTGGTCGAGGACGAGGGGACGCTGCGGGAGCTCATCCGCGAGTGTCTCGAGTCGTCCGGCTACACGGTCCTGGAGGCCGGGCACGGCGCGGAGGCCCTGAAGCTCTGCGAGCGGCACCCCGGCCCCATCCACCTGCTGATGACCGACGTGGTGATGCCGGGGATCAGCGGGCGGGAGCTGGCGGCGCAGGTGGGCGCGGCGCGCCCCGCGATCCGGACGATCTACATGTCCGGCTACACCGACGACGCGGTGGTGCTGCACGGCGTCCTGAGCGAGGGGATGGCCTTCCTGCAGAAGCCGTTCACGGAGGAGGCCCTGGCGCGCAAGGTGCGCGAGGTGCTGGACGCGCTGGCCTGACCGGCGCCGAGCCTGGAGACGACCATGCCGAACGCCAAGGGACGGATCCTGATCGTGGAGGACGAGGACCAGCTCCGGGAGCTCTACGCCGAGATGCTGAGGGAGGAGGGCTACGAGGTCGAGACGGCCGCCAGCAGCGCGGCGGCCATCGAGGTGCTGGACCTGCTACAGCGCTCCGAGCTGGACGTCGTCCTGAGCGACATCCAGATGCCGGGCATGAACGGCGTGCAGCTCCTGCAGGCCGTCCGCGAGCGCGACCTCGACCTGCCGGTCATCCTCGTGACCGGCCAGCCCACCGTGGAGACGGCGGCGCGGGCCGTGGAATACGGGGCGCTGCGGTACCTCCTGAAGCCGGTCGAGCTGGACGCGCTGCTGCGCGCGGTGGGCGACGCGGTGCGTCTGCGCCAGCTCGCCCGCTTGAAGCGGGAGGCGGCCGTCGAGCTGGGCGACGGGACGCGCCTGGTGGGCGACCGGGCGGGGCTCGAAGGGAGCCTGGAGCGCGCCTTGCGGTCGCTGTGGATGGCCTATCAGCCGGTCGTGTGGGCCGCCGGCGACCTCTTCGGCTACGAGGCCCTGGTACGGACGGCGGAGCCGGCGCTGCCCCGCGCACCGGCGCTCTTCCGCGCGGCGGAGAGGCTCGGCCGCACGCACCAGCTCGGCCGGGCCATCCGCGACTCCGTGGCCGGCTTGCCGGCGCCCGTGGCCACCCCGGAGCTGGCCGTCTTCGTGAACGTGCACGGGAGCGAGCTGACCGACGACTCGCTCTATTCCGCGGAGTCCGAGCTCTCGAAGGCCGCCCGGGGCATCGTGCTGGAGATCACGGAGCGCGCCGCCCTGGACGACATCCCCGAGGTCCGCTCCCGGATTGCCTTGCTCAAGGGCCTGGGCTTCCGCATCGCGCTGGACGACCTCGGGGCGGGTTACGCGGGGCTGACCAGCTTTTCGGTCCTCGAGCCCCACATCGTCAAGCTCGACATGTCGCTGGTGAGGGGGGTGGACCGCGAGCCGATGAAGCGGCGCCTCATCCAGTCGATGGCCCGCGTCTGCAAGGACTCCGGGATCCTCGTCGTGGCCGAAGGGGTGGAGACCCGGCCCGAGCACGACGTGGTCGTGGAGCTGGGCTGTGACCTGCTCCAGGGGTATCTGATCGGCCGGCCCGGCCCCTTGCCAACCGGTTGAGGGAGCGATCGAGCGCGGCGGCCTACCCTAGAATAGAAGGATGAATGCCGCCTGGGTCCATCTTGCCCTGAACCACGTACCCATCCTGGGCGTCGTCTTCGCGCTGCCCCTGCTGGCCATCGGCGTCTTCCGCCGGAACGAGACCCTGCTGCGCGCGGGCTGGGTCACGCTCGTGGTGGTGGCCCTCGTCGCCGTGCCCGTCTATCTCGCGGGCCAGGAAGCCGAGGAGATCGCGGAGCACCTCCCGGGCGTGTCGCACGACGCGATCGAGGCCCACGAGGAGATCGCGCTCGTGGCCCTCGTCGGGGCGGAGACGCTCGGCGTGGTGGCGCTGGCCGGCCTCGTGCTCTCGCGCCGCCGAGGCGCGCCCGCGTGGCTCCGGATCGGCTCGTTCGTGCTCGCCCTCGTCGTGACGGGGATCATGACCTTGACCGCCGACAAGGGAGGCCGGATCAGGCACCCGGAGGCCCACGACGGGGCTGCGGCGGGCGAGGCGGGGGCGGCGGGCGAGGCGGAGGAAGACGGCGACCGCGGGCGCGGCCGCGGCCGGGGCGGCCGGCGCTGAGTGGGGTGGATGACGGGATTCGAACCCGCGACCTCCAGGGCCACAACCTGGCGCTCTAACCAGCTGAGCTACACCCACCATCGGGCTTGGCGCGCCTGAAGGGACTCGAACCCCTGACCCGCAGCTTAGAAGGCTGCCGCTCTGTCCATCTGAGCTACAGGCGCCGAACGGCGCAGTATAGCATGCGGTCTGGAGGGGTTTCCGGGAGGGAGCGATGGCGGAAGCGGCGTCGGGAGGGAAGCTGAGCGTCCTCGGGATCGCGGGCAGCCTCCGCGCGGGGTCGTTCAACCGGGCGCTGCTGCGGGCGGCGCAGGAGCTGGCGCCGCCGGGGATGGAGATCGCCGCGTTCGACCTCGCGCCCATCCCGCTCTACAACGGCGACGTGGAGGCCAAGGGGGATCCCGAGCCGGTGGCCGCCCTCAAGGCCGCCATTCGTCAGGCCGACGCGCTGCTGTTCATCACCCCCGAGTACAACTTCGGCGTGCCCGGCGTCCTGAAGAACGCCGTGGACTGGGCCTCGCGGCCGCCGCGAGCGTCCGCGCTCCAGGGCAAGCCCGCCGGGGTCATGGGGGCCACGCCGGGGATGGGCGGCACCGGCCGCGCCCAGATGCAGCTGCGTCAGGCCTTCGTCTTCACAGAGACCTACGCGATGCTCTCACCCGAGGTGCTGGTGGCCCGGGCCCAGGAGAAGTTCGACGCCTCCGGCCGCCTCACCGACGAGAAGACCCGCGAGATCGTGGGGCGGTTCCTCCAGTCCCTGGCGGACTGGACGCGGCGTCTCGAGGCCGGGAAGGCCTA